>MDTG01416648.1_pt1 | contig 12569 bp, 15 predicted proteins | sample 811421 | NCBI WGS metagenome assembly MDTG01 (sample SAMN05326645, study PRJNA326480) | marine metagenome | isolation source: seawater | place: Pacific Ocean: South East | collected 2011 | reverse complement strand
TAATTTAATTTAATTATTTTGAATATCTTTAAATTTTGTAAACATTGCCTCAAATTCAAGCATTATATTGCCAGTTGGTCCGTGTCTTTGTTTTTGAATTATTAATTCTGCTAAATGAGATACTTCATTCATTTTTGCTTGCCATTCAGCATGTTCAACAGTTGCTGGTCTTGGCTCTTTACCTTGCAAATAGTAAGATTCTCTATACACAAACATCACTACATCAGCATCTTGTTCTATTGAACCTGACTCTCTTAAATCTGATAATTGTGGTTTTTTATCATCTCTTTGTTCAACAGCTCTCGATAATTGAGAAAGTGCGAGAACTGGTACAGCTAGTTCCTTAGCTAATGCTTTTAATCCTTGAGTTATTTCCGAAATTTCTTGTACTCTTCCATTGTTTGAATTCGCTGCTCTCATTAGTTGAATGTAATCAATTACAACCATATCTAAACCATGTAATCTTTTAATTCTTCTTGCTCGATTGCTTAAAGCTGCGATAGTTATTGCTGGTGTTTCATCTATATATAAAGGGAGTTCTGATATATCTTTTGAAGTTTCAATAAATTTGTCAAATTGTTCTTCAGAAATTTTACCTCTTCTAATATCATTAGATTTAATTCTAGATTGCTCTGCAAGAATTCTTGTAGATAACTGCTCTGATGACATTTCAAGTGAAAAAAAAGCTATAGAGCTTTTTTCACCATTTTCTTGTATTTTTTTTGCCGCATTAAATGCTATGTTAGTTGCTAAGGCTGTTTTACCCATCGAAGGTCTACCTGCAATAATAATTAGATCTGACTTATGTAATCCACCCAGTCTATCATCAAGATCCTTTAGTCCCGTAGGAACTCCAACAATTCCCTCTTCATTCTTGTACGCACTAGATGCCATTTGAATAGTTTGTCTCATAGCTTCATCAAATTTAACTAATGATGAACTAAATGATCCTTTTTCAGCTAAATCAAATAGTGCCTTTTCATAATTTTCAATTATTTTTTTCCCATCAGTATTTAAATCATTTACTTTTGCTTGATCAATTACTTCACCTGAAATTTTGATTAATTCTCTTTTTACATATAAATCAAATATCAATTTCGAGTATTCAATAGCCTGCCTTGATGATGTAGAGAATTTTGTAATTTTAACTAAATATTCAGGAATATTGAGTTCATCCTTCTCTTTTTCAAAATAATTTTTTAATGTAATAGGATTAGCTAAAAGTCCTCCATAAATCAATTTTTCTAAAGCTTCAAATATTTTTTTATGAATTGGATCGTAAAAGTTTTTTCCTGACAATATCAAATTTACTTCATCAAAAATTTCATTTGTTAAAAGTATGGATCCGATTACTGATTGTTCTGCTTCAATATTATTTGGTAGCTCATCTGATTTATCTTTAAGTAAATTTAGAGATTGGATCATTCATTATGATATAAATTATTTTTTTAAATACAAATTAATTTATTCATTGGGGAAAAAATTGTATAAATTAATTTTCTTCTTTAGTCTCAACAATAATTGTTATTTTACTTTGTATTTCTGAGTGAAGATTAAGGTAAACAATGTATTCACCTAAGGATTTGATTTCTTTAGTAGGTTGTACCATAGATGGGTTAATTTCTACATTATCTTCAGATTTTAAAACCTTTGAAATTTCAGTAGGTTTAACTGATCCATACAACTCTTTGTTTTCCGTACTTAACTTTCTAATTGTATACTTTTTATTTCTAATTTTTTCATCAATATTTTTAGCCTCATTCTTTTTATCCTGATCTCGTTTACTTAATTCATTTTTGATTTTTTCAACTTCTTTAATATTTTCTTTAGATGCAAAAAGAGCTTTTTTTTGAGATATTAAAAAATTTCTTGCAAAACCTCTTTTCACATCGATAATTTCACCAATCGAACCTAATTTTCTGACATTCTCTAACAGTATAATTTTCATTTTACATTAAAGCGAGGTTTCTTGCTCTTTTTATTGAAAGAGATAATTCTCTTTGTTTTTTTTGGCTAACAGATGTTATTCTTGATGGTAGAATTTTACCGTTTTCAGAAACGTATCTTTTTAATAATTTAATATTTTTGTAGTCAATTACTGGAGCACTCTTACCTGATAAAGGACATTTTTTTTTAAACTTATATTTTTGATTCTGAAATACGCTTAGTTTCGAGAAGTTATTTTGTGAGCCTTTTTTCTTTATATTTTTTTTCTTCATAATAGCTATTTTTTTACTAGATCATCTTTTTTTTTAAAATAATCCGTTTCCAAATCTAGTTTACTTAGTTTAACGGTTAAGTATCTTAACAAATTTTTGTCAATTTTTTCACTTTTTTCCAACTCTTTAATTGTATTTCCTTTTCCCTCAATCTTAAAATGTAAATAATTTCCTTTTTTATTTTTCTTTATTAGATAAGATAAATGCATTAAACCCCAACTTTCAAATTTTAAAATTTTGCCATCATTATTTTCAATTATTTTAATATATTTATCTTTTATCTGTTTTATTTGATTAGACGAAGTATCTTGTCTGGCTATAATTGTGTGCTCGTAAAAGTTCATAATTATTCTATAGAAAAATTGAGGATATACTATTATAAGTTTTTAATTACAATAAAAAAACTCTTAATTTTTAAACATTTTTATGTTTTCTGTATTATTTCCTGGACAAGGTTCACAAATCGTGGGTATGGCTAATGATTTTTATAGTAATTTAGATTATGTGAAGGAATACTTTTCTGAGGCCGACGATATTTTAAAAAAAAAATTAAGTAAAATCATTTTAGATGGTCCCAAGGAAGAATTGGAAAAAACTGAGAATACTCAGCCAGCAATTTTTTTAGTAAGTTATTCAATTTTTAACGTTATAAAAAAAGAGACAAACTTTAATTTAAGTAAAGCAAAATATTATGCTGGGCACTCTTTAGGAGAGTATTCCGCATTGTGTTGTGCTGAATCATTAACATTTGAACAAACTATTAATTTACTAAAGTATAGAGGAACTGCTATGCAAAATGCAGTCCCTAATGGTGAAGGAGGTATGGTTGCCATACTTGGTGTAGATTTAAATGAAATAAATGAAATTTTAAGAACAAATAAAAATAAATTTTTTTGTTACATTGCAAATGATAACTCTATTGGCCAGATTGTAGTGAGTGGAAAAATTGAGTCTCTTGAATTGTTTTGTTTAGAACTAAAAAAGAAAAACTTTAAGTATATAAAATTGCCAGTAAGCTCTCCATTTCATTGTCCATTAATGAACAGTGCAACTAGTGAAATGGAGCAAAAAATAAAAGAAACTAATTTTAAAGATCCAAGAATAAGTATTATATCAAATGTAACAGCAAGCCCCACCAATAATTCAGATGAAATAAAAAAACTTCTAGTCGATCAAATAGAAAAACCGGTGAGATGGAGAGAAAGTGTTCATAATATGATTAAATCAGATATAAATCATTTTATTGAAATAGGACCAGGGAAAGTGTTGTCTGGTTTGGTTAAAAGAATTGATAGAAATGTTAAATTAAATCAGGTAAACACTTTTGATGATATCAAAACTTTAATAAATGATTAATTTAAATAATCTTAATATAATTTTAACTGGTTCGACAGGGGTTATAGGTAATTCAATTTTAGAGAAACTCTACGCAGCAAATGCAAATATAATTGCCACAGGAACAAATCTAAATAAATTAAACAAAATAAAAGGTAAATATCCAAATTGTATCATAAAACAATTTGATATTTCCAACCACTCAGAAATAGAAAAATTTATAGAAAATTGTAATAATGATTTTCAAGGTAAAATAGATGTTTTAATTAACAATGCTGGAATTACCATAGATAATTTAACTATTAGAATGAAAGATGAGGAATGGAAGAAAGTGTTAAACCTTAATTTAACTTCATCTTTTTTGTTAAGCAAATACTCAATTAAAAAAATGATAAAAAATACAAAAGGTAAAATAATAAATATTACATCAATTGTTGGTCACACCGGGAATGTTGGCCAAGCCAATTATGCAGCATCTAAAGCTGGACTAATAGGTATGTCGAAAAGTCTTGCTTTAGAATATGGAAAAAAAAATATTATTGTAAATTGTATATCGCCTGGATTCATTCAATCTGAAATGACAGACAAAATTAATGATAAATTTAAACAATCATTAAAAGAAAAAATTTCTTTAAATAGATTTGGGTTACCTGTAGATGTAGCTAATGCTGTTACTTTTTTGTCTTCAGACCTGTCAGATTACATTACTGGCGAAACAATTCATGTAAATGGAGGCATGTATTTTAGTTGACATTGTAATATAAATATTTATTAAGAATTTTTAACTAATAAGGAAAATATGTCAGAAGATATTTCAAGCAAAGTAAAAAAAATTGTAGCAGATCATTTAGGCATTGATGAAGCTAAAGTAACTGAAGAATCTAGCTTCATAGACGACCTCGGAGCAGATAGTTTAGATACAGTCGAACTAGTTATGGCTTTTGAGGAAGAATTTGGTTCTGAAATTTCAGATAGTGATGCAGAAAAAATTCTCACAGTAGGTGATGCTGTTAAATTTATAGAGAATAAAGCAAATTAATTTTTAAACTAAATGTCCAGCTTTAAAAAAGGTGGAATGTTTATTCTTTCATCTCCATCCGGTGCAGGAAAAACCACACTTGTAAAGAAAATAACAAGTAATAAAAATTTTTCAGTTTCCATATCACATACAACTAGATCACCAAGGCTAAACGAAAAAAATGGTCAGGATTACTTTTTTACTTCAAAAAAAAATTTCAAGAAATTAATTCAAAATAAAAAATTTTTAGAGCATGCAAAAGTTTTTGATAATTATTATGGTTCATCAAAGGATTTTGTTTACAAAAAACTAAAAACAGGAAATAACATTGTATTTGATATTGATTGGCAAGGTACTAGACAAATAAGAAATAAAAATTTAAATTTTCACCTTTTAACAATATTTATATTACCCCCATCAAAAAAAGAGTTATTAAATAGACTTCTTAAGCGAGAAAAAAAAAATCTTAATACTGTTCAAAAAAGAATGAAAGGATTTAAAAAAGATTTATCTAGATGGGTAGAATATGATTTAGTTGTGATAAATGATGATTTAAATAAATGTTATAAAAGAATTATGTTAGCTATAAAAAATAGTAAAAAAAGAGCATTTGATAAAAATATTATTAGTAGACATGTAAAAAAGTTATTAAGATAAATCCTCATAACATCTACAAATTTCTACATATTTTTTTACTGATAAATTTTGTGGTCTTAAACTCAAATCGATACCAAGTTGATTAGAAATATCTATATAATTATCAAATAATTGTTTCATAGGTTTTTTTATCATTTTTCTTTTTTGATTAAAAAAAATATTTGTAATATGTTCCAAGTTCTTTGATTTATTTATAATATCAATTTTTTTTTTGGGATCTAATAGAATTAACGAACTCCAAACTTTGGGTATTGGAAAAAAACATTTGGGAGAAATATCAAATAATTTATGACTGTTCATTTTCCAGGAAGATAAAATTGATAATCTTCCATATTGCTTTGTATTATAATTTGCAACAATTCTATCAGCCACTTCCTTTTGAAAAATAAATAGAAATTGGAGAAAAAATTTATTTAAATTATCTATTTTTATAAACGAGGTTAATATTTTTGTAGAAATGTTATAAGGTAGGTTTCCAAATACTTTAATAGGTTTATCAAACTTAAATTTATTAAAACAATTCAAAATATCGTCATTTACCACAGTTAAATTTTTATCAAATTTATCTTTTAATTTTTTTGATAATTCTTTATCTTTTTCAATAACTATTAATTTAGAAGGTTTTTTCTCGATTATTTTTTCAGTTAAATTGCCAGTCCCAGGACCAATCTCTAAAACTATATCATCACGTTTTATATTTCCGCTATTTACAATTAAATTCAAAATTTTTTCATCATTCAAAAAGTTTTGACTTAAACTTTTTTTCGGTCTCATTTTTATTTTAATTTTTCTATAAATTTCATTGCGTATATAAATGATGATGGATCGGATTTATTTTTACCTAACATTATTGAATTTGGACCATGATCTGGAGAAATCCTTAAAAAAGGCAGACCAATTGTTAAATTAATAGCATTAAAATTAAAAATAGTCTTAATTGGTGTCAATACTTGATCATGATACATGCCAACCACCACGTCATACTTCTTGATATTCTTTTTTAAAAAAAAAGTATCAGCAGCAAAAGGTCCCTCAACATTAATTTTTTTTTTTCTCAAAATTTTTATTGAAGGTTTAATGATTTTATTTTCTTCACTATATTTATCAATTGTTTCACAATGTGGGTTTAAGCCTAAAATTGCAAATACAGTCTTTTTTTTTAAAATATTCTTATAAAAATAATTCATTTTTAAAATATTATTAACAATTTTTTTTTCGGTTACTTGTTTTGCTACATACTTTAATGGTATATGCGTAGTGATCGGAGAAACTGAAATTTTTTCGTTATAAATCAGCATTACTTCATTTTTTGACTTTGTTTTTTGAGACAAATATTCTGTTACTCCCAAATATTTTTTTTTTAAAAAAGTTTTTTTTGAGACAGGACCATTTATAAGAATACATTCCTTTTTGTGAAATCTCATTATTTCTAATGATTTTGCAAAACAATTTTCTATATAAAGGTTGGATTTTGAAGAGATTTTTGAAAAAACATTATTAAAACTAAAATTGATATTCATTACGTTGATTACATTTCGTTTAGCATTATTTAAATCTATTATTTCATTCAATAATAGAGAATAATTTAACTTGCTTAATTGTTTTCTTATTAGCTCTATATTTCCAATTATAATTATTTTTTTTTTAAATTTTTCTATTCTAGAAAAGTACTTACCTAAAATTTCAGAAAAGATACTAAATGGTTCTCCATGTACTATTATTATATATTTAATATGCATCAATAACTGTATTTTTTTTTAATTTTTTAAAATATAAAAGTGAAAACTGGTTTAATTGTTCATTTTTTTCAAAATTTACTAAATCTTTAAATTCTTTGTCAATATTTATATTTTCTTTCATTTCTCTCTTATCGTTAATTTTTAGTAACAAATATCCATTTGGATATTTTATAGGTTTTGAAATTTCATTTATATTCATCTTATTTAAAATTTTAACTAAATTTTCTGATAATATAGTCTCTTTAATCCAACCAATTTCACCTCCTTTATTTGCACTGTTTGATATACTATATCTTGTTGCAGCTAACTTAAAATTGTTTGAATTTATATATTCTTTTATAGTTTTAAATTTGTTAACTAAATTCTCATTGTTATCAATTTCAAATAATAATTCAGAGAGATTATATTCACTTTTTTTTAAACTTTTAATTTTTTTCACCAATTGTTTCTTTAATTTTACTTCATCTATTTTTACTAACAAATTATATTTTTTATATATTAATTCATTCCATAAAGCTTCGTTTTTAATTTTTTCTATAATCTTTTCGTAATCAATATTATTTTTTAATGTTAATTTTTTAAATTCTTGTTCATCCTTAACTCTTTTAAAATTAAAAATATTTTTTTTAACATCTTCAATAAATTTTAAATTATCTTTATCTTTAAAAATTTTATCTATTTCCTTTTTCTTTATAATTTCCTTAATTAAAGAGTTTTCAGAAATCTTAAGTATCTCATCTGTTGATATTTTTTTTAAACTTGGTCTCAGAAAAATTAAATAATTTTTCTCATTTAAAATATCGAAATTGGTTATTATTTCATCTCCAATTTTATATTTTATTTCAATTTCACCAAAAGCATTACTAGCTAATAAATTTATTAAAAAAATAAAAAATATTTTTCTTATCAATAACATTAAATTAATTACCGATTAAATTCTGAACATTTTTAACGCCTAATTGAGTAAATGGAATTATTTTTACTAAGAATGATATTGTTTCATCAGGCTCTAAAGATCCGTCTTTATAAAAAGATTTGTTATAATTTAGACTTAATGACAAACAATCGGTTAAATATTCATAAGCTAACTTGTAATATTCCGTAAAATCATCTTTTAAGTTTTTTGTGGTTTTGAAAGCAAGTCTATTTTCATCATTTAAATTATAAGTAGTGGTATTAGAAATACTTTCACTATCACCAAAATCATGATCTTCAGTATAATAATTAAAATTTGTTATTAAGTTATTAACTCCAAACTCTAAGTTAATTGAATCCATATTTGAATATTCTAAATCTCTATCATATGAAAACTGATATCCTAAATTTATAACTTTGTTTAATTTAAAACTAATATCTCCAAAAATATCCGATCTTGTTTTATTAAGCTTTGATTTTTTAGGAAGTTTATAATCTTCTTTAGTTTTTAAAATATTACCAACTCTTAATTTAAAAATTTCTCCTGGTAAATTTTTATTTTTAATAGAAACTCTATCTTTTTGAAATTCTAACCCTAAATTTAGAGATTGACCACCTTCTACCTGTGTATTTTCACTTATCCTGTTCAATCCAAATGCATTATCATAGTTAATGGTTAGATTTTTTGTCGAGATATCAGTATTGCCATTTGGACTATATATGATTGAAGCTCTTGGTCTCAAGTAATTTGTATAATCGCCAACTTGTTTTTGTAAAGGATATCCTAAATCTATTTTTAATATTTCATATAAATTATATTTTCCATTTTCTGGTAAATTATTAGAGTTATCTGCATAGCTATTAGAATTTTTTAGTAGAAAATTAAAATTCGTTGAAACTCCTTTATCGTTTATAAAATCATCAGACCTAAACAAAAAATTATTTATCAAAACCGATTCAAATATATTAGAATCATAATTTTTGTTATATCCTTCGGAATTAAAAGTAAAAGAACCATTATAATTTTCAGGTATATTTATATTTTTTGTAAAATTATACTCTGGAAAAATATATTGATACCTATTATCGTTTCTAGATAAGTCTTCATACATTTGAAAAGATAAATCTAACTTTGAATCATCAAAATTCCAATTAACAGCTAAATCTGACAATAATACACTATCATCTTTAATAATTGGAGATGTATCTAAAAGATTATAAGTTTTTAAATATTTATCGCCCCTAACATTCTGTAAGTTAAATTCATATTTCGTATTCTTATTAAATTCACCAGTTTGATTATAAAATAAATGACCCTTGGTACCAGCCTCACCAACTAAAAAACTAAAATCAGTCAATATACTTGATCTTCTTAATTCTTGCCTATATTCATTTTGTAGTAAAAAACTTTTATCTGCATAATATCTTGGACTGAAGGTGAAGTCTCTATCAACATCAATTACTTTAAAATACGGAAAATTAATAGAAAAACCTAAACTATCCGAGCTTGTATAAGATGGAGTTAGAAAACCCGACTTTCTCTTTACTGTTGGATCAGGGTGACTAAAGTATGGAAAGAAAAATACCCTGTAATCAAACATTTTAAACCAGGAATTTTTATATTGAAATATTTTCTTTGTTTTATCGTGATTAAATTCTTCAGAATTTAGTTCCCAACCTCTACATTCTTTATTTTGAATGTTACATGTACTGAAAACAGCTTTATAAATTTTTAAATTCTCTTCATTTGAATAACCACTTCTTCCTTTTAAGATTGGATCATTTTTTTCGTTATTAAAATAGTCATTTCTAAAATCTATTTTTATTTCTTTACCAACAATTTCATTATTTTTTAAATTTATAACTAAATCTTCAAATATATATTTATTTTTGTTGTTATCCGTGATTACAGATTTTTTTGATGTTATAATTTCTTTATTTATATCAAATTTAAATTTATCCTCTAGATTATAAATATTATTTTCATAATCAGTAATTTTTGTACTTTCATCACTAGATATAAAATTATCTGATCTATAAAAGTAAACATTTTTTGAATAAACCTCATATTTGTTCTCAATATTAAAATTTGTTGGACCAGAACTGAAAATTAAGTTTTTTTTCTTATTATAGGAAGCTTTATCACTTTGTATCAAAATATTTTTTAATAAATCTTCAAAATATACATCTCCTGTAAAAACTATAATTTCATTCTTTTTATTGTATCGAGCCTTTTTTGAAGTAACTTTAATATTTTCAGATTTAATTATTACTTCAGCATCAAAAGCGTAAATTATATTTCCGTTATCATCAATTTCAATATCTGAAGATTCAATCTCTATATCATTAGCGTTAACTTTTGATAAAAAACATAAAAGCAGAGTAAAAATAAATAGTACTTTTTTAGTTTTCATTTATCTTTAGAATTCCTATATTACATAATAAAAATAGTATCAGTAGCGGTATCCATACTGACAAATATATCGGCAAAATACCCTTTTCACCCAACACATTTGAAAAATAATTTAAATAATAAACTATAACAGAAATAAAAACTCCTAAAACTATTATAAAGAATTTTGAATTAAATTTTCTAAGGTTATTTATAATGATAAAACCTAAAATTGTCATAAGTATATAAAATATTGGCATACTATATAATTTATTAAGATGTATTTTAATATCTGTATTTGAATATCCAATATTAAGATAATTTTTAGATAATTTATGTAATTCGTAAATGCTTAAAGAGTTTAGATTTGAAAATAAATTTGATATTATTTCACCATTGAATGAAGAGTTATGAACTAAACTTTTCAAATCATTGCTTTTTCCGCTTTAATTTATTAATGAAACATTACTAAGTTGCCAATTTTTTGAGACTATGTTTGCTGATTCGGCTTTGATTGTACTTTTATTTTTATAATATTTGTCAGTTTCGCTTATTGTTATTGATCGCAAACTATTTCTGTCAAAATTTTCGGCATTGATAATATAGACACTTTCATCAATTTCTTCTTTTATCCATAATCCACTATCATTAACTACAGCCAAGTACTCATTACTGTTAGAAATTCTATTTTTTAAGTCTAAATAATTACTTTTTAAGTTTGAGGTTATAGAATAAAAGAAAACTAACAAAAAAACCCCTGTTAATGTTGATATAACTATTAGTTGAGAAATTATATTTAAATTACTAATACCATTTATGTTTAAGATTGGTAACTCATTTTTATCTACTAGTTGCAAGTAAAAAAATTTCACAGTTAATAAAAAGATAAAAGGAAATATTTCAAATATTAAGGACGGAGCATTAAGTATTGACAGATATATGGTGTAAGAAATATCTACATTATACTTTTCTGAAAATCTAATTTCCTCGAATATATTTACAATAATTATAATACAAAAAAATGCTAGACTAATGACAATAAAATTTTTTAAAAAAACTAAATATAAATATTTTTGATACTCTTTTAATTTCATAAATATGATAATTTAAATTTTGTTTTTACTAAAATATATAAATAGAAAAATATGATTGATATAATTGGAAATAATAATAATATTAATTCTATTTCATTTGATAATATAATAAACTTATAGCTCAATTCAGAAAATAAAATCGTTACGAAACCTATAAAAAATAAAAAAAATTTATAATAATTCTGCAAAAAATTTATTTTGGATTTTAAAATAATTAATGAACTTATTAAAGAGATAAAAATTAAATAAACTGGATTAATTGTTCTTTTAAATATTTCTTCATAAATATTTTTTATTAAAAAACCGCTTTCACCACATCTTAGATTTTCATTTTTTCTAACATGTAGGTACTCTTTAAGACAATAAAATAAAATTGAACTACTGGTTTCATTTATTTTTGTTGATTTCCTAATTTTATTATTTAAAGCAGATAACTCATAAACCGTTTCTTTAAAACCTAAATTAAATATTTCTTTATTATTAATATTAGTGATTTTTCCATCCAGTAATTTAAAACTAAATTTACCATTATTTTGAATAATTTTACCTTTGCTTGCGATAATAATTTTATTACCTTCGTTATTTATTTTTTCTTTTATATATATACCTTTAAGATTTCCATTCTCACTATGCTCCTCCACAAAAATTGTTAAATTTTGCATTACATTTGAAAATTTTTTTTCCTCTATTAATTTTGGAAAAAATTCCATTGATGAGTTTTTTAAAAATGATTGTGCTAAATTTTGCGTATAAGGAACGACTAGTAAATTTAAAGTAAGTTGAATTAATACAAATAAAATAGAGAGCTTAGCAATAAAGTTTATAAATGAAATTTTTTTAATTCCATTTGTCCAAAATACAAGGATTTCATTATTTTCCTCATATCTGCTTAAAATAACAAATAATGTTATAAAAAATGTTATTACTAAAATTTTACTAAATATTTTAGGAATACTTAAAAAAGAATAAAATAAATATACATTTATCGAATGACCTTTTTCTGTAACAATATCTAGTAAATTTACACCCTGAATGACCCAAACTATTGAAGTTATTGCTAAAGAAGATAGTAAAAAAAACGACAAAATATCATATGATAATTTGCGATATATTAATTTACCCATTGAAATTTTATATTTAATAAATATACAACATTATCTATTAAATATTTCAAAAAAATGAAGCTAAAATTAGATTTTG
>MDTG01400296.1_pt1 | contig 12569 bp, 10 predicted proteins | sample 811421 | NCBI WGS metagenome assembly MDTG01 (sample SAMN05326645, study PRJNA326480) | marine metagenome | isolation source: seawater | place: Pacific Ocean: South East | collected 2011 | reverse complement strand
TATCACCGCAGTTGCTGATCTAAAAAGACTTGTTGATGAAAAAGACCTATCTCTTAAAGAAGCTGCAAAGTTCATGCTTTAACCTTTAGAGAAGGATCACAAGCTCTAAACGTTAATCTGGGAAAATATAATTAAAGCTTTTCTAGAGTCGAGAAGTAATCGCAGAGGTGCAACGCTTAGAGATTTGAAGACAAGAATGAGAAGAGTTTTAGAAACTATTTCAGTTAATCCCAAGCCAAGAGATGACAGAACTTTGATGAAGAGATTTGCAGAAATGTACTTCGATAATTGCCCAGCTGGAGGACAAGGCAGAAAAAGAATTCTTGGTGATGTAGAACCCTTTTTAGAGTTCGCAGTAAAGAAAGCTAAAAAGATAGCTTCTCCCTGATAAAGAATTTTGTTTGGAAGTTCTATTAGGACCAGTGCAACTTGCAGCACCTAATAATTCTATAGACTAAGGGAGGAAAAGAACGTAAATCCATTGATATAATTAGCATTGTCAATGTTCCCGATACTATTCCCGAAGGAAAAGAAGTTTTACCCGAGGAAAAGCCGTGAAAAAACGTCAAACGTCATTATTTGCAACAGGTCTGGACTAATTACTTCCTTTTTTAGGGAGATAGTTCCCTAATAATTACAAGGGGAAGATATTTCCAAAGTTAAAACTTCAGTGCAAGTTAGAATCCAAATCTATAGATCCGCTACAAACAAAAAGATGTGACTGAGAGAGGAACATATCAAAACCAAGAGGGATCTGAAGTAAAAACATTCTCAGTTCCATATGCTTTAGGGGAAATAAAAGAGAATATTTCTATTTCCATTAACACTCCTTCTAAACCTTCTAAAGCACAAATAATTAATCAAGCATTTAAATTTCATTCACAGGGGAATATTTCAGCAGCAGCAAAATATTATCAATATTTTATTGATCAAGGATTCAAGGATCACATAGTGTTCTCCAATTATGGAGTGATTCTCAGGAGCCTTGGCAAATTAAAAGAAGCAGAGTTATCACAACGCAAGGCAATTGAATGTAAACCAGATTACGCAGAAGCTCATTCCAATCTAGGCAACATTCTCAAAGATCTTGGTCAATTAAAAGAAGCAGAATTATCACTTAAAAAAGCTATTCAATTAGACCCTAATAACGCTAATGATTATAAAAATCTAGGGAACATATTAATTCAGCATGGTAAATTTAAGGAAGCACTAATAAAAACTGAGAAAGCAATTGAATTAAACCCTAATTTAGCGAATGCACATTTAAATATGGGTGTAATTTATAAAAATCTTGGTAATCTAAAAAAAGCAGAAATATCAACTCGTAAAGCAGTTAAATACAAACCAAATTTAGCTGAAGCTCACTACAATTTAGCAGTTTTTTTAAGTGATCTAGGAAACTACGAAGAAGCGGAGATCTCAATACGAAAAGCCATTAAAATCAAACCAGACTTTTCAGAAGCACATCTTCATCTGGGCAAAGTATTGCTAAATCAGGGAAATTTAAAAGAAGCGGAATTATCCTTACGTAAATCAATTAAAATTGATCCTAATTTGGTTGATAATCATGTAATGCTTAGTGAGATCTTATCGGAGATGGGAGAGGAAGAGAAAGCAAATATTTCACAATGGAATGCTATCAAAATAAATACCTCATCTTTATTTTTTCAATCTTATAGAGAGAATTCTAAATCTATAAATAAAACGGCTTTCTGGGTACATAGCTGCTCAATACTGAATCAATTTCTACCAGTAATAGAGATAAATCCTACCTCTTTCGAGATATTAGTTCCTAACAATGTTGATAATAGAATTATACTAAAAATTCATAATTCTTTAAAGTGTAAAGATATAAGAATAAGATCGATTAATGAACTTATAGAAAATAACTTAATTTACGAAAAGCTAGTTTCAAATCGTGGTGATGACATGGAAAGAATTAAAATCAATGGAAAGACAAGTATAAATATTCCTATTATAAAATTACTTGGGAAAAATAATATAAGATTTATGTATACAGCTGGAAAAAATAAATATACGATTAACTCTTATTGGAATAAATACTATGATGGAATATTATGTTATGGACCATACCATGAAGATAGATTCAAAATCAAGCACAAAATATCTACTTCTCAAATGGGCTATCCTAGGTTTGATAAGTACTTTAAGGGCATATTTAAAAGGGAATATCTTATTAAAAAATTTAAATGTGATCCTAAAAAGAAAACCATTGTATGGCTACCTACTTGGACTTCCTTATCATCAATAGATAAATATCATAAAGTAATCGCCACGTTAAGAAGTGATCATAATATAGTTGTAAGACCTCATCCATCTATGAAAAAAACTGATCCAGAAGATTATAAAAAGCTTTTTACTGTAGATTTTACCTATATTGATGATAATGATGATGATAATGTTCAACTATACGCACTTGCCGACTTAATGCTTTTTGACTTTGGAGGGCCAATGTTTGGTGCACTTTACATAAACAAAAACTTTGCTTTCTTAGACATGAATTTAGAAAGTAAGAATAATTTCTATTTAGGTAAAGAATCTAGTGAAGATTATTTGAAATCATTCTTCCCAGATAGAATAGCAAAATTAGAAAATCTAAATTATATTTGCAATTATTGTCTAAAACAACCTCCATCTAATTCATTAATGAAATCACTAAGGCAAGAATTTTTCAATACAAATTATCAAGGCAATAGTGCAAACAAAGCCTATGAACTTTTATGTTCAAATGATTGGTTAAAATGATTATATTATACATTTCAAAAGCTATAAAATAAAAATCTATTGAATTAAATTACTTACCTATTTGTTATTATATAACATTATAAAAACAGATAAAAAAGTAGACTTTTAGATTAATACATGGTAGTATCATAGTAATTAAATTTCTAGATCTTTTTTACAGGTAGTTTATCCTTAATTTCTTATTGAATAAACTCTTCTGAATCTAGGGTGAAGATTATATTTATTAATTTATAGTTCTTTTTCAAAAGCTAGAAGTATATTTGCTATTAATAAGCTCAAAAAAAGATTTGTCACAATAAATAATCACAAATAGCCTCCCAATCAGGATATTGATTTGATCCAAAGAGAAGATGTTGACCATTAAAGAGAGCTGCACCATTCGCAATTCGATCATCTATTAAGAAGTCCCCAAAATTTAAATTTTTATGATGAGTCAAAATCAGCCTTTTATAAGCAACTTCGCCAAGATATTTTCTTACCCATAGGTTTTTATCAGACCAGGCACTGGGATTTTCCCAAGGAGCCGTAGAAAGAATATAAGTCTCATATTTTTCGGATAATTTTTCAAATGCCAAAATAGCTCCCTTTAATGGCTTCATAAGAGAAAAGATTCCAGGGACTTCATCTATTCTTCCTTGATATTCAATTTGGGTACCTACAGGAACCTGTGCAATGCCAGAAGCGAAATCAACAAGCACATTATCCATATCAACGTAAAGAATCTTTTTCATTATGAATAAATATTTTCTATTTATGGATATTAGATATTACTTAAAGTAATCAGGTAAAAAGTTGCATTCTTTTAAAAAGTTTCTGTGTAATTTCAGTCATATGATCTTGGTATACTCCATTGATAATAGTATTTAGTCTTAAATCTGGATTTTTTGGGAATTCATGCTTATTAAACTGCTTTAACATGTATTCTGAATCTTTCAAATAAAGTTCCTTTTTATTCTTCTTAATTAATTCATCTAAAGAGGGATCAAGAAAAATTTCAAAATAATCATTTGCTTTTGAACGTGTATGCTTTTGGACATGATGGAATAATGCCACAAAAGAACAAATTACTATGCAATCACCACTCTCTATTAGCAAAGCAAGCTTGCTATAGAATAGTGCTAATTTTTTTCTTTCATCATTGGTATAAGACAATTGATAAGGTAATATATTCCTAATATTATCACCATCTAGAAGAACTATATTATTAGAATATTTAATTCCTAAAATAGTTTTTAGATTTTTAGCAAGAGTTGTTTTTCCAGAGCCAGGAAGGCCAGTGATCCAAATAATCATATTAAAAACTAGCTAAAGATTTTAAGTAATTTACCTGAATAGTATTTAACCTAAGTCCTGATCCACCTTCACTAACATATATAAATGTATAGAGATCGTTAGGATTCCATCCATCATTAATAAGCTTTCTAGCTATAGAATAAATATGAAACCTATCTTTTTTGTTGAAAACTACACTTGATAATATTGGTTTAACATTTTTAAAAATATTTAAATGTCTTAGGGTATTGCAAGAGTCGGTTACACAATAGAAATCTTTATTTATATATCTAGAGAGAAACTTAACACCTTCTCCTGTTTTACTAATACATACTAAACCTTTAGATATTTCTGATGAAGCTATTAAACTAACACTTGCTGCCATGACGTCAGCTTGGCCAAGTTGTTTATTATATATATACTCTAAAGGCATATTATTTTTATCTAAAATATATTTTTGAGTCAACTCAATAATCGATGTAATAGTTTTTATAGCTTCCTCTGGATTCTTACCCACAGCTGTCTCACCAGACAGCATAAGGCAAGAAGCACCATCTAATACAGAGTTAGTAATATCATTGCATTCTGCTTTCGTCGGATGAATAGACTCTTGCATGCTATGCAGCATTTCAGTAGCAACAATTACTGGAACACCGAAATTCTTTGCTTCAAATAAAATATCTTTTTGAAGAATACCTATGTTGTTGGGATTAGTTTCTACAGATAAATCACCCCTATCTATCATTATTGCATATGCTATCTTTAGAATTTCTGATAAATTTTTGATTGCAGAAGAATTCTCAATTTTAGCAATTGCCTTTGGATGCCTTTCTCCAATATAATTATGTATTTCAATAAGATAATCTGCTTTATCAACAAAACTAATTCCAGCAAAGTCGATTTTTTGTTCACAACAAAAATCCAAAAAGAATTTATCTTTTTCGGTTAATTCAGTACAGGAAAAGCAACTTTCTGGGATGTTTATACCTTTACATTCTTTAAGCGTACCTTCGCTATTTGAGATAAGAGTAATATATTTATCCTCAACAGATTCAACATCGAATGAAAGTCTTCCATCATCAGCATATATTTTTGTTCCCTTCTTTACCATATTAAACAAGCTATTATTATTTATTTCATAAATAAAGTTTGAATCTAGATAATCTTTAGTAAAATCATATGAGACTAAATATATCCGTTGACCTTTAGTAAATTTTTCTTTACTTACTTTAGAAGTAGTCCTAATCTTCCTACCTGGGATATCAACAAGAATAGAACTTGATGGTGTCACTTCTCTTATATTTTTTATAACCTTTTCATGCCATTTAATACTATTGTGAGATAAGTTTAATCTAAATATTGTTATACCTAAATCACTTAATTTTCTAATACTATTTTTAGTTTCAGTCGCTGGGCCAATAGTAGCTATTACTTTACTCATTTACTTACATTAGATCTTGTTTGGTTAAAACTTTAGCTATTTGCGGTCTAATCAACCACTCAGGCATATTATCTCCATTCATTATAGATTCCCTGACAGCAGTACCACTTATTTTAAAAGCCGAGTCTGAATTACTATGAACACAGTGTTTATCGGTTACGACACAACCACATTTTTGACAAAAATATGGCCCTCTCAGAAGTAAGAATTTAATATCAATTAAATTATCAAATTGCGATGCCATTTGATGGGCTTCATATAACTTATAAAAATTACCAACTCCAGCATGGTCTCTACCAACGATAAAATGTGAACAACCAAAATTCTTTCTTACTAGTGCATGAAACAATGCTTCTCTTGGGCCGGCATAAAACATTGGAGAATAGAACAATGAAAAAATAACATTATTCTTTGGGTAAAAATTATCTATTAAAATTTTATAAGCTCTTACTATTGAGTCCTGACTAAAATCTCCTAATTTTTTCCATCCAACCAATGGATGAATTAAAATACCATCACAAATTTCTAGAGCAGTTCTTTGAAGGTGTTCATGTGCTCTATGAGGAATATTGCGAGTTTGAAATCCTGCCAATGATTTATAACCTCTCTTTAGTTTTTCTGACTTAACCTCATTTGGAGACATAAAATATTTTTCCTTAGTAAAACTTGGTTCTATCAAAATAGTAGGTTTACCGGATATGAAATAATTAGGTTCATTCAAAAAATATTTAACGCCTGGATGACGTATATCTTTTGTCCCAAAAATACTCATACATAAATTCTGTTTGTCTGGTTCAAATACTTCAAAAACATCAATATAACCTACTAAATTATTCTCAAAAATAAGTTCAACTTTTTGCCCCAATAGTTGTTCTGACAGGTTTTGATCTCTCAATGGCAAATAAATAGGGAGCGGATAAAAATTCCCGTCGTTTAGCTTAAGTTCGTGGGCAATACTTATAAGATCAGCAGATCCTACAAAACGAGATAAAGGACTATAAACACCAGTCTGCAGGTTATAAGCTTTGCAGTAATCATCTAAAGAAATTAATATTTGCATCTTTATAACATCAATAATATTTTCCATTTTATATTATCGATGTCCATAGCAAACGCTTCGGCCGTAACCACCTGAATCGAAATCTAACCATTAAATAAGGTGAGAATTAAGACTTGCTCCAACTGAAGAAGCAAGTAAAATCACATGTATAAACCGGGCAAGCATCGCTAATGAATTTATCAAAATAGAGGGAGTATTTGAAATAAGGTTAAAGTTAGTAGTAAATTAATCAGGATGAAAAAATATAAACGACATAAATGGAGAATCATGAGAAAACAGATCAGGGGAAGAAACAAGTTATTGAAATCAAAACCTTTCCCGTGCCAATTCCTTTAAAAGAAGGCAAAGATAATCATATTCTTAATATAAATACTTCTTCTAAAGAGCAACTAATTAATCAAGCATTTAAATTTAATGCGCAAGAAAATTTTTCAAAAGCATTAAAGTTACATTCCCAAGGGAATATTAAAGAAGCAAAAAAATACTATCAAAATCTTATAAATCAGGGAATTAATAATCCAATTATTTTTTGTAATTATGGAACAATATTAAAAAGTATTGGTGACTTAAAAAAAGCAGAATTATTAATGCGTAAAGCTATAAAAATCAAGCCTGATTATGCAGAAGCATATTCCAATTTAGGAAATATATTGATTGAATTAGGAAACTTAAAAGAAGCAGAATTATCCACTAAGAAAGCGATTAAAATTAATCCTAAAATAGATATATTTTATTATAATCTTGGAAATATTTTAAAAGATCAAGGTAATCTAACTGAAGCAATTTTATCATTTCAAGAAGCGATTAAAATTAAGCCTGAATTCGTTGATGCTCATTATAATCTAGGGATAATTTTAAGAGATGTTAATAAGTTAGAAGATGCCAAAATAGCGACTCTCAAAGCAATTAAAATTCAACCTGATTACGCAGAAGCTCACAATAATCTAGGCATTATCTTTAAAGATCTTGGTAAATTCAAAGAAGCAGAAGAATCTTTTATAAAAGCAATTAAATACAAGAAAGACTATGCTCAGGCTTATTTTAATCTTGCTTTTAAAGAACTACTATTAGGAGACTATGAATCTGGTTTAAAGCATTATGAATATAGAGAAAATTTAAAGCCAGTACATGCCTATCCAAAGACACAAAAAATCAAAAAGATAATAATAGAACAAACAAAAAAGCTTTTAGTAGTTAGCGAGCAAGGGTTAGGAGATACAATTCAATATATGCGTTATATTCCTTATCTTAGGGATCAAGGAATAGAGATATCTTTTTGTGCGCAGGAAAAGCTACATTCATTGATCAAAGCATCAGGTATTGATAAAAATCCATTAACACCTAATCAGGCAAATCATTTTTCAGAAGGTCATTGGATACCACTATTGTCTGTACCGAGATATCTAAAAGTAAGTCCAAAAACTCCAATCGTTTCTAAACCCTATATCTATTCAACAAATAAGCTTATTAAACACTGGGAAAACATCCTTTCTAAAGAAAAAAAACCAATCATTGGTATTAATTGGCAAGGTAACCCCGAAATGGAAAGAACTTATAAAGGACGATCAATTCCATTAGAGTTATTCTCAATGTTGTTTAATCTGAATGATGTTGCAATACTTTCATTGCAAAAAGGTTATGGCTCGGAACAATTAAATAGCTGCTCTTTTAAAAATCAATTTGTTAATTGTCAACCAGAAATTGATAACACTTGGGATTTCCTTGAAAATGCTGCAATTATCGAGAATTGCGATTTAATTATTACTTCTGATACTTCTATTGCTCACTTAGCTGGTGGAATGGGGAAAAAGGTTTGGTTATTATTGAAAGATATTCCATATTGGACTTGGGGGCTTAAATCCGAAAGTACATTTTGGTATCCATCTATGAGATTATTTCGTCAAAAAGAACGAAATAATTGGATTGAAGTGATAGAAAGAGTATCAAATGAACTCAAAAAAGAAATAGTCATTTAGTATAAAGTTTATATATAACAAGCAATAAAATGGATGGTCTTAACTACATCTAGGATGTGGAGAAACAAAATTCTCAGGTTATATAAATGTGGATAAATATGGGAGTCTAGATATAAAAATATTATTTAGAATTATCCCCATAGCCTTGGGAACCTAATTCAGTCTCAGAGATACTATTAATACATGTACTTGAGCATATAGGTATAGGCACAGATGTATATTTTGTTATTTTTCAAGTAGCTGTATAGAATTTATTTTAATGGTGCAAATAATCGTATAATAGTTCCACATTTTAGACATGAATTCCTTTATGATGATCTTACTCATTTAAGAGTTATAACAACATTAGCTTTAAATCTATTCTCAAAGAAATCAAATTAAGAATGGATATTAAAAGGATTAGCAAATAGTCAACTAGGATTATATATAGAAATTGATTTCGAACTTAAATCTAAAGTATTAACTCCCAGTAAGGACTTGTATAGATTACATCTAAATAAGAACGTTGATCTAGAACTCCTTAAACAAGTATCTACAATATATAATAATTTAATAGAGCAATACTATATGACTTTAGAGGTCATAAAAAATAATTTACTTGTAATATAATAGAAAAGTAATGCTCATAAAATAATTCATTAGAAAACGAATGAATTAAAATAGATCCATTATCTCCCATAAGTTTAAATCAATTGGTCATCTATTTTTTCAATTAAAGAGGATTGGATCTCTCTCTCATTTACAAAGCTTGATAATGCCGATGCTGAGAAAAGTTCTCATATTTCCCAATTAATCTCATTAGATCTTTTAGGTTTTCTTGATTTTGAGTTCAATTGGTTAAACAGCCCAAAAATTGAGTAGGAAAAAATTTAATCGTTTTTTTTGGATTGTCTCTAAATAAAAATTTCAATTTGAAGAATTAATCCCTAATCGTGTCTCCAGTCAGCAGCTAAATATTGATAGATCTCTCATCTCTGATCGCAAATAGAACCCTTTCGGGAGATAGAAGTACGAATGGATACTTTTCCACATTTTTCTAATTTCCTAACATCACAAAAAGTTTTGTCCGCGAATTTTGACAAGCACATAGCAATGTATCAAGCGATACGAATTACCTCAAAAGTCTTTCTATGACTGAACTTCTTCCATGAAAATATTTTTTTGTAATTTATCCACTTATTCAATTGCCATTACGTCTATTGAGAATTTTTTGTAATTATGTTTTTGTGGAAAAGTGGAAAACTCTCTTTAAATTCGTAAAATCCACTTTTCTTTCTTTGCTTATAAGTAAATAAAAATTATCAAAAAACCGAATACAATAACAATAATAATTCTGCCCAAACGATCAATGACAACTACCTGATATAGCTTTTCTAGTTCATGTAGTTATTTGATCTCTACCTCTCTGTTAAATCATTTTAATTCTTTTTCTAGAGCATCTATTCTTTTGAATCCCAAAACTTCAATGGTTTATTTACCTAGAGAATTTTCAAAAAGACAGTTTTCATAGTTAAAAAATAATTTCAATAAAATAAATTATTAAGCAATTATTTATGTTTAGATAATTTTTGATGTGTTGAGTTTAATTAATTTATTTTGCTGACCTTAAAGCCAACAAAAGTTAATTTAGAGTCATAGTATTTTTATGCATAATTCTTTCTCCATTTATTGGAATAAAAATTGGACCTTTCAAATAGTCCATATGGAAGGTGGAATTTATATAGAGGCAAAAGGTTTGGGGGTGCTTCTAAGAAAGCCTTTCTTGGCAACTGAAAACCCAGTAAGTGCAGCAGATAAATTGGTTTATAACGAAGATAAAAATAGAAAATCCTTATACAATTCTTGGAAGTCAAAAAAAGTTAGCAGCTTTTAATTACATAAAAATAGAATTAAGTTTTCCGCCATACAGCTGCTAATTTGCCCTGAACATGAACTTGTTCAGCATCAATTTCTATAGGTTCATATGCGGTATTAGCAGCTTCTAAACGAACTAAGCTTCCATCACGAAAAAAATGTTTCAAAGTAGTCCCTAAGCCAGGGACCATTGCACTTACAACAGTTCCATTTCTCAATCGCGAAGGGTCTTTGACTGGTTCCATTAAGACCATATCTCCATCTGCAATAAAAGAATCAATCATTGAATCTCCATTAACTGTCAAAGCAAAAAGCCCTTTTAATTGAAGAACAGAATTCATATCCAGTGTTTCCTGAACATCATCAAAAGTTTCTACTAGTCCACCCGCAGCTATCGCTCCCAAAACAGGAACACCAGAAATATTTTCTTCTATCAATTGCAGCGTTCTTGCCTGACCTTCTTGCCATTTTATCCAGCCTTTTTCTTGTAAATGCCTTAATCGACTTTGAATAGGTGCTGGAGATCTAAGTCCCATAGCTTGCATCATCTGCCTTATTGAAGGACTGTGATGATGATTGCCAATAAAATCAACAAGCCAGTCATAGAGTTCTTGCTGGGCCGTAGTTAAAGGTTCATCTTGCATTCGGATAATTTAAGTACATATGTCCTTCAATACATATGTACCTAAACAATCCAAGCTTGGCAACCCTAAAGACCTCCAAGCTGAACGGAAAGCAATGCTTGTTGAACATGCAGCCGATTCTCAGCCTGATCAAAAACATGACTATTTTGACTCTCTAAAGCCTCTTCGGTTATTTCTTCTCCTCTGTGAGCAGGTAAGCAATGTAAAAGGATTACTTTGTCATCAGCAAAATCTATTAATTTTTGATCGACTTTAAACCTCTCAAAAATTGCTTTCCTCTTTGTGTATTCATTCTCTTGCCCCATAGAGGCCCAAACATCTGTGTAAAGCACCTCAGCTTCTTTGGCTGCTTTTAAAGGGTCATTGCAAATTGATATTTTTGAACCAAATTCAGAGAGAGATCTTGCTTTCTCAACAAAAGCAGGGTCTGGTTCAAAACCATTTGGAGAACAAATTTTTACATTAACCCCCAACATTGCTCCGCAAACCATTAATGAATTAGCGACATTGTTTCCATCCCCTATATAGGAAAGATTGATACCTTTAAGCCTCCCAAATTTTTCCTGAATAGTTAAATAGTCAGCGAGTGCCTGACAAGGATGTTCAAGATCAGTTAAAGCATTAACAACAGGAATGGAAGACCATTTCGCATATTCTTCTAGTTCTTCCTGAGAGAAAGTTCGAATAGCAAGAACATCACAGTAACGGCTCAAGACCCTTGCTGTGTCTTTAATTGGTTCTCCTCTTCCTAGTTGAGTTACTTGAGGGTTCAGATCAACAGTTTGCCCTCCAAGTCTTGCCATAGCTACTTGAAAGCTAACCCTTGTTCTTGTAGAAGCTTTTTTGAATATTAGACCTAATACTCGGTTGCCAAGATCTATCCTCCTATTTCCAGCTTTGAGCTGTTTTGCTAAATCAAAGATAGACAGTATTTGACTACTGTTTAGATCAGCTGAAGAAAGAAAATTTGTATTACGAAAGGAGCCTAAAGTCGAAGCTAAACTTATAGATGCTGAAGCCATAAAAAAGCCTCAAATATCCTTTATCGGGGATAAAGGATATAAAAGTCAAGTCTTTTAATTTAAAACCTTTTCTGGAAGAACACTACTTGATAGCATTTCTTTGAGTTCATCTCCCTCTATAACTTCCTTTTCTAGAATCTTTTGTGAAATATCTTCTAAGAGGGAAAGGTTATTTTTAAGAATATTTAATGCATTTTCATGAGCATCATCGACCAAACTTCTAACTTCCTTATCAATAGCTTGAGCAGTAGCATCACTTAACTCTCTTCTTGGATTGTTGTTGCCACCAAGGAATTGACCTCCTCCTTGTTTGTCATATGCCAGAGGTCCCAAAATATCACTCATGCCATACGTACCTACCATTTGCTCAGCGAGATCAGTAGCTCTTTGGAGATCATTAGAAGCACCGGTAGTAATTTTACCAAAAATTATTTCTTCAGCTGACCTTCCTCCCAGTAGAGTAGCTATCTGACCTTGTAATTCTTCTTTAGAATTTAAAAATCTTTCTTCAGTGGGTAATTGAAGAGTATAGCC
>MDTG01263179.1_pt1 | contig 12569 bp, 29 predicted proteins | sample 811421 | NCBI WGS metagenome assembly MDTG01 (sample SAMN05326645, study PRJNA326480) | marine metagenome | isolation source: seawater | place: Pacific Ocean: South East | collected 2011 | reverse complement strand
TCTACCTGTTTCACAACCGCTCGAGAATGTTTACAATATCCGTGATATCCAAAGCCCATGCAATCGCACTCGAAACCTTCGTCATATAGTTCGACAGAATATTCGTTGCCTTTAGAACCTTTCATAGGCCAAACAATACCTACCATCCAATGGTCCTGGGGATCAAATGACTTAGGCTTCAAATACTTCTTCTGGTATTTCCGGCTCATATCTATCTTCTCCGTTTTGAATTTCATCCCATATATCTACATTAGAAATGCCATGCACTCTAATAAAGACAGGCCTGCTCATCCAGGCCGCATCTTCTTCCATGCCTAATACCCAATCATTTACTCTTCCCATTGGATAATACCTCCTCGGTTGAGCTTAGAATAAATTTCTTTCACCCTATAATTGTAGGTAGTCTCGTTTCTAGAAAGATTGGCTAGATGATTTTGCCACATTGCCTTGGTCGTATTTGGCAAATCGGGTGATCTTTGGAGGAGGGACACAATCGCGTCCGCCCTCTTAAATTGCATATCTTCTGAATAAGGACCCATTATGCTGATACTCCTATGTCACTCAACTTCTTTAGATGCGAAGCAGGTACTCGCCACTTCTGTCCACCTATGTGAGCAGAAACAATAACGTATTTCTTGTTCACCTTTTCGACAGTGGCGTTGACTTTACCACCTGTTCTGTTTGAAGTAAATTGAACCATATCACCAACGACAAAGTTTCTAATCGCTTCTTTAGAAAGAAACTGTCGCTTGAGTTGAACTGCCTCGATAACTTGATTCAGTTCGTCATTATCCATTTTGTAGATTGCTTCTACAGCCTTCGTAACATTATTTGACATTTTGCACCTCATTTGTTTTGTCATTGTCTATACAGTATAGACTCACATTAATCTAAAGTCAATCAGTTTTGGTTATCATTCCACTTTAAGATTTCAATCTCGCCGTTCTTGTCCTTCTTATATTTCAAGAAACCTTGTGCGATCAGTCCGTCAATGGTCTTTTCAATTGTTGTTTCTGTCAATGAATGACGCAGAAAGAAAACTGTAAAGAGTGTCCCACAAGCATAAGCGATAAGCAACCAAAAAATATCAACCACCAATTAATCCTCCAATGATAATGTTGAGGCCAACAGTAATGGCCACCAACATCAAAATCATACTAATTAAGATCTGTCCTTCATTCATTGTCCCAACCCATCTCTTTTAGAGCCGCAGGTGTGTTAACCGTTTCAACATAGTCGAAGACCGGAAAGCCATTGTCGTCTTTTTTCTGATAGGCGTTCACAATCCAGCCATTATCTGTATAGAGATAGGCAAACTCTTCCATGTCTTCGATCCAACTTGGAATGTCATCATATTCTTGAATTGAAAGCTCTTCACCTCTATCCCTGTGATAAGCAATAGTAACCTCATCAATAGGATTTTCAAAATCATGTCCTGGAGATTGTGAATGAAGATGCTCTTTAAGAGCTGATATAGAACCTAGTTCAACCAATGCAACCGCACGGTCGAATGAATTATAATATCTTTTTAGAACTTCACCATTGTAAGCAGGATAACCATCCCAGTGACAATATACTGAACGGATCTTTCCTTCTGGTGTTTTGTAAGCAATGTTTGAACGTGTAGCCATTTTGTTTTGCCCTCCTTAGGCGTTCATTTGTTAAGTGGGGGAGTTTCTTTTTGAGTCATGTAACTCCCACCCCGTAAATCTTCGACTGCAACAAATTTAGGAACCTCAGTTTTGAATGCCGATCTATGATCTCGTTCCAAGGACGCAAGTGCCCTCTGCATTATCTCTTTATACTAATACCAGTCTAGGTAAAAGTCAACCCCTTTTGGTTAGGCAAGTTTATCTTGGAACAATTCATATTGACGTTCCATATCAGCTTCTGCTTTTTTGAATCGCTCACGATACTTTTTAAGTAGGTATTCGATGTGAGCATCCTTACCGCCACCATCATGAAGAACTTCGAGTGTTTCCAAGTCTTCAATAATTTCCATAAGTTCGTTCATTAAAAGTCCTCCTGTTCACGACCTTGTGCAAAATCCAACAAGTCGGCCGCCAATGCCGCCGCTTGAGCTCTAGTCAATTGAACTGAATCAAAAAACTTATCTGCAGGTCCTCTGTTTTCGTTTGGGTTGAATCGTTTCTGTGTTACCTGAACACAAGATCCACGTTCTTTACCACCAAAGAACCTAGTCAATGACAAGTCTTTGGCGTGTGATTTTAATTCTGTAGACATAATACCCTCCTTATTGTTCTTACAGTATAGACTCAGTCTTTGTGAAAGTCAACCACTTTTGGCTACATAAAAAGACCGACTATCATATTTGCTACGACAATGGCTACTAAAATTTCTCCGCCTGTCATTACATACTCCAATAAGATTCTGAAGAAGGTGACATAAAGCCTGGGGTGTTAACCTTTTCGTGAAAGATATCGCCATTCATTAAGTTCTTCTTCTTTACAGACTTTTCTATCTTCTGATGGAAGTCATTAACTTCGCTGATTGCATATCTAAAGTCTGCATAATTTGGATCAGTGGGCAGTAGGTTTTCTGCCTTTTTGATTCTTGTGAGGCCTGCTTTTGCCGCCGCCATAGTCTTATAGACTTGTCTGTGGTTTGGTCTTGCAACACCTTTTGAATCAGGCTTGCCAATAATATATGTAGATGATTTTTCGTAAATATAAAACATAATTCCCTCTTTTTAATTAACTAATGCCTTGTTCTTTGGCCGCTTCAATAATGATAGGAGTGAATGCTTCGCTCACTATAGATTCAATTCTTTCCCAGTTTCCCGGAAAATAACTATCCCTGCCATAATATTCTGGCAATGGCAAATCATATCTTTTCAGTCCTAATACCTTTAGGCTCTTTCCTTTATTCATTAGACCGTTGTTGAAAATGTCATAGGCAACACCTTGTGCCTTTCTAAATTTTTCCAATGCCTTATTTTTATTTGCATTTTTCACCATACCAAACATTGGTAAAAGATCGTTCAATGGATCCATTAAATGTGCCACATCGTTTCTGACACCCCATTCACTTGTAAATAATTCTAATTGTTTTTGCATATCGCCCTCCTAATTATGTCTTTACTATAGCACCTAATATTCTAAAGGTCAACCTATTTTGGATGTTTTTTAATATTATATTTTTGGAAGACTACCTCAGGATGATTTTCAGGATCATCTTTGTAGAGATATCTCATCGAATCTTTTTCTGACATTGGATAGAATCCAGGAGAATATAAACCTGTAGGTGTGCAATTATCGTAGGACCTGCATCCATAAGGAACAGAGCTACAGGCACCAAGTATTGAAAGCGATATTAAGCCTATTAAGATTCTCATTAAGAACACCCTGTAAGACAAAGAGTAAAGATATTGCCGTCCTGTAGAAAGCCAATTAAAATCATTAAACCTAGTAGTTCCATTTGTATCTCCTTTTCAACTACCTCTACAATATATTATATATTTTTACAGAAGTCAAGCATTTTGGTGATAAATATTTGTGCGTCCATTCGAGACAGCAATCCAAAGGAGATATCCCATGACATATTCAAACCTTGCACTAAACCTAGAATTAGGACAAGAGATCCTCGTAGGCAAAAACAACGAGAGAGCCCGTATAACAAAGATAGAATTCCACGAAAAGTCAGGAGAAGTTTCCATTAATACAACAAAAGGCCCAAGAAAAGCCCTTACTTTTAGACTACCAGCAGACCCTAGCAGCGGGGCCTACGAAAATCCTGCTGACCGTTATCGGTAAGATAAATACTTGTATGAAAGTATACCAAGTAGTCGAGCGAAAGCCAACCAAAGCCTATTGCAAAAATACACCTAAGTCAAAAATGGGTGTTAGTGATCTGTCGAGTTGCAAAAGTAGAGGTCTTGTTGCTAGAGATGGCGATAAGTCACATAAACTATCTAGTGGTAAAAGAATCACTGTAGGCAACCGTAAGATTAAAGGTGCAAGGTATGGGGGTCCTCTACCAGATTACTCATGACACGTAGAGGAAAAATTTTAGTTTCGCACCCTAAATTGCCTTTAGACAGTCCATTTCATAAGACTGCAATTTATATGTATCAAGATGATCAAAATGGAAGTGTAGGTGTATGCTTGAACAGACAGAGTGCAATCCCTATCAAAGACATTGCAGAAGAAAAAGGTATAATATTTGATACAACATCAAATTTATTTAGAGGTGGCCCTGTTAATCAGGGTGCCTTAGTTCTTTTACACACCGACGAATGGCAAAGTAAAAATACAGCAGAAGCAGGCAAAGGTTATAGGATTTCAAGCGACGATATTATGCTAGAAAAACTATCCCAAGGCAATGCTCCAGTGAATTGGCGTATGATGAGTGGCTTTGCCGCTTGGGCACCTAACCAATTGAACATGGAGATAAGAGGCGTGTTTCCATACAGAGTGGAAAATAGTTGGTTGACTTGTGATGCTAATGATACTATACTATTTGAATATGATGGAGAAGAACAATGGCAACAATGCCTAAGTCTAGCAACCAAACAAATGGTCGACTATTACTTTTAGAACTATATACAGAGCGAGATAGTTTTAAAGAAGGCACGAGCGATTGGAATAAAATCCAACAATCAATCAATACAATTATCGCTCAGAATTTTTTAGAATATGTCAATAGATAGACACAGATAGGAGATTGGTTATGGCCAGAATCGCGGCTTTGATTTTTCTGTTCGCGGTAATGGTTAATTCTGCCGTTGGACAAGAACAAGAACAAGAAAAAATGGTAGTGCTTCAAAGTCCATGTATGGAGTGGTCTGAGATGAGAAAACTAGCAGAAAAACACGGTGAAGAATTATTATTTACAGGAGAAGGTTTGACATTTGCTTATGGCACAGGCAGACCGTACAGAGGAGGAATGGCTTTCTTTGTTAATCAAGACAAAGGACATTGGACAATTTTTCAAATGTATGGAGATGGTATTGCTTGTATGCTTTTTAATGGTGGAAAATTTGATCCTTACGTAGGAGATTGATATGAATTGGTTTTTGGTTGCTATTATGGCTATGATATATGATGGCGGAACAAAAGATATTTACATTTGGCATACGCCAATGTTTGAAAGTTCTCAACAATGTAGTAAGCACGTAGAAGAAAATAACGACTTAATTCACTTTCATCTAAAAAAAGAATTTCCAAATGATTCAATGGAGAGATTGATGTGTGTACCAGAAGATAAACTTAAAGAATTCTTAAAAGCCTACCAAGAAGGAGTACAAGTATTATGAAATGGGCAATAGTTTTTTATGCAGTATTGAGTCTAAACGGTGAAACTAAAGAACATATTTCATGGGGTATGACATTTAATCATCATGAACAATGTATAGATTTCTACGAGCGGAACAAAGAAAAAATAATTGGCGGAATAAAAACATATGCCACAAACAATATTGATCCTTATGCTAGTATCAAAGAATTAGGTTGTGCTCATGCATCAGCTGATTTTGAAAATCCAACTCCTGATCCTATGGTCAGTTTGAGGATGCCTCTATGGAATGGCGATAGAACATGACATGGATATTGGTGCATATCATGTTGGTAGCAGGTGATGTTAAGGCAAGCATTGAAGGCGAATTTAAAGATATGAATGATTGCTTTTGGGCTAGGGACTATCTTGCAAATGAAAGATTAGGTGAGGATGGATTCTTCCCGCCCAATGAGCAAGGTATCTGTGTCGCAAAAATAAATACGGCTGAGTAAAGGAGATTCTTTTGTGTCAGATGTATTGGTACTCAATGCCGATGCTCAACCTGTAAGTTACCTACCACTGAGTGCGGTGCAGTGGAAAGAGGCAATCACGTACATGTACTTAGATAAATGTGATGTTCTTGAGTGGTATGAGAATTGGGTAGTGAGCAGTGCTAGTTGGGAAACAAAGGTGCCGGCAGTGATTCTGCTTAAAGAGTTTCAAAGGCGACGGCGTACGCCTAGATTTAGCAAAAACAATTTATACCTTAGAGATCTCTATACCTGCCAATACTGCGAAACACCCCACCCAAGAAAATTATTAACAATGGATCATGTAAGACCACTCAGCATGGGTGGTAGAACAAACTGGGAAAACATCGTAGCGGCCTGTGGTCCTTGCAACACACGCAAAGGTAACAGGATGGCAATGAAACCAAAAAGAATGCCGTACAAACCTGACTATTATGAACTTGTTAACAAACGCAAACAGTTAGAGATTGATGTACGGCATCCAAGTTGGCGAAATTACCTTTAACCTGCAGCGGGGCCTATTTAATCCAACCTATCTTTTTACCATTTTCTATTCTGTTTGCATGTTCTTCAACAGTTCCTGGGAACCTCCACGCCCATATAGCGACAAGGGCCATAAAGCCTCCACTCCATGCTACTGCTTTTATATTTTCTGTAGTGAACCAAAGAAATGCAAGCGAAGACGCCATAACCAACACCATCGCATACTTGCCCTTGGTAGGGAATACTCTTTTCTGAACCCAGTTGGTTAAGAAAGGTCCAAAGTATTTGTGATTGTATAACCAATCGTGCATTCGCTTAGAACTTTTAGCAAAACAATATGCCGCGAACACTAAGAAGATTGAAAATGGAATACCGGGAACTACTACTCCGACGTAGGCCATTCCTAAAGATAAGAAGCCAAGTCCCATCCATATATACTTTTTTATCTTATTCATAAAACTTTCCTTATATAATTCTTTTAAATGTTTTACGTAATGCTTCAACCAAATTAAACATCATTGCGTCAGTATGCAATGGCGTTGGTGCAATACGTAATCTTTCTGCACCCATAGCGACCGTTGGGTGGTTAATAGGTTGTATATAAATGTTGTAATCATTTAACAACATGTCGCTCATCTCTTTACATAATTTAGGATCACGGACCATAACAGGCACAATATGAGTACAAGCATTTGGGTGTACTTCTATGTCTACTTCCGCTAACATTTGTTTTAACTTTTTAGCTCTTTCTTGATGTTGTATTCTAAGCTCGTTATGGTCCTTTAGATATTTAATTGAAGCCAATGCACCAGAGCAAATAACCGGGCTTGTGCTGGTAGTGAATATGAATCCACTGGCTACACTGCGGATTGCGTCTATGACCGTTCCGTCGCCGGCAATGTAGCCACCTTGTACTCCAAATGCTTTACCAAGTGTGCCATTTGTTATATCGATACGTGTTTCGTTTACTTGTTCGCAATACCCTGCACCTGTATTTCCATACAGCCCAACAGCGTGAACTTCGTCAATATAAGTCATAGCTCCGTACTCCTCAGCGAGATCGCAGACACTTGAAATAGGAGAGACATCGCCATCCATGCTATACACGGATTCAAAGACTATGCAAGGGGTAAGTCCTAATGCGGAAACTTCCTGTAATTTCTTTTCTAGATCGCTCATATCGTTGTGAGTCCAAATACGTTTTTCTGCTCCGGAGTGTAGGATACCTTGGATAAGTGAAGCATGATTCTTCGAATCTGAAAGAAAACATATGTTGGTAACGATTTTGCTTAAAGCAATGAGTGCCCACTCATTGGCGACATAAGCACTTGTGAAGAGTAAAGCCGCTCCGGTGCTATGCAAGCGGGCGAGTTCGTTCTCTAGTGCTACGTGATAGTGGCTTGTGCCGCCAATATTTCTTGTTCCACCTGAACCACTTCCTGTTTGATCAAGTGCGGTATGCATAGCATCTATCACGACTTTGTGCTGACCCATACCAAGATAGTCATTTGAACACCAGTTTATGATGTTTTTGATATTGTAAGGACCGTACCATATTGCTTCAGGAAAAGCGCCACGCTCTCTTACAATGTCGTTAAAAACTCGATACTTACCTTGAGATCTAAAGTTGTTCAAGGTATTTTCAAATGGTTGTAAGTCTATCATGCTGTATTTATGTACGCATATAACTTAACGTAATATTTGGAAAGTGCCAGCATGTTCATGTTGTCCATCTATGAGAAAAGCCGCACTTTGAAAAAACCCTTTAGGTGAAAATATCATTATATCTTTGTGGGGTACGCCCATGCGTGATCTATCTAATATCATTTCTTTTGTTTCGTTGTCAATCCATCTATAACCAGAATGCTTTGACCAAAAACTTTTTTTGTTTACCTTTGCAACATTATCGCGTTCGTACCATTCTATCTTTTTATCTCCATTGACAGATTCAAAAAATTCATCGTCGCCCTTTAATCTAAACTCCCAATGACCCCCACCTGCATCAAATGCCATTACTTCTTCGCTGGGTAACATACGAGCATCAGGCATTACCTCGAGCAAAAAATCAGTACTCAAGTCTCCAATTATTAGTGTACAAAGACAGTCAACATATTCTTCACCTTTTAAATATTGTGCGATTAATCTGCTTGTACCAGGATGGAATCCTAACACAGTTCTTAAACCTATACAAGAAGTGACAGGATACGTAATCCTATTCAAGTCCGTGTACCAATATATAAACTTTTCTAGCTGTCTCTCGTATAAATTTTCAGAATTATTAGCATGCCATTCAGCATGCCTTGTAACCTTAGGATGAGTTAAATTTATTTTTCCGCGGTATAAGTTTATCATATATATACTTATGCACCAATTTATTGATGAAAGACCCAACTGGCAGGTACCAAAATATACAGATTATAAGATTGATCTTTCTAATAATTTAACCTATGACAGTGTACTAAATTACAAACTACAAGATTTATATCGTAGTGTAAACTTTGATACAAGACAGTACACAGACGAATATAGTCTTTATAAAACTTTGTCAGCACATGAGCAAAGACCTATAAAAAATATTGCAATAGGATTTGGTATAGGCGAGATGATATGTAGATTCTTTGAATATAATTATCGAATGGCTATTGTATCTCCAACTTGGAGCATGCCAGAGGTGTTTAGTAATGTAAAGAACAAACCGTTTACATTAATACAAAATGCACAGAATTTTTCTAATGCTGAAATATTATATTTGGCAACACCTAACGGCATAGATGGACAAGTTGTTAGCAGTGATGTAGTTAGAGATGTTGCCAAATACTATAGACTTGTGATTATAGATGAAGCCTATTATGACTGGCACGATAATGACTCAATGGTTGACATCGCAGATAATGTAATTGTGTTGAGAACCCTAAGCAAAAGTTTAGGACAAGCAGGGTTGAGATTCAGTTATGCAATTGGTGCAGAAAGAATTATAAGTTTTATACAAAAACATAGACCGAGCTGTGCTTCACATAGTTTTATGATACCAATCTTGGAAACTTTACTTGAATTGATACCTGAACATGTGGCAAGGATGCAACAAACAAAATTATATTTAGAAACTAATTACAAGTGTAAGCCTACCTATGCTAACTTTGTTTTGTTTAATGAGCTACCAACAAACATGAACCTAGTAAAAATTAAAGGCAATAGAATGGCGCTTTGTGATATGGAATTAGCTCAGTGTCTAAAATAGAAAACATAAGATCCAAGCAGACAAGTTTTATTGGTACTTCTCCAATAAGCACTTTGAGAATGATAGAAATCAATCCTATCGAGATATGTAATCGTGTATGCGAATTTTGTCCTAGGAGCATGCCAGATCTATATCCAAATAAAAATTTAAAGACAAGTAATGATTTGATACAAAAAATTGCAAATGACTGCAATAGCTTTGGTTATGATGGACGGATAGGCTTTGTAGGATTTGGAGAACCAACTCTACATAAGAAAATCATTCCACAGATAGAAATATTATCAACTATCAAAACTCTTAACTATCTAGAAATAAACACCAACGGTGACTTCCTAACTAGAGATAAGATCAAACAATTTAAAAACGCAGGACTTACACATTTGACTGTGAGCATGTACGATGAAGATATAAGTGATGTGTTGTTTGACATGGCAAAAGGTATTGACATTGAGATAGTACCTAGACATTGTTATCCGCAAAAGTTTGAATTGAAGATTGTAAACAGAAATGATATCTTTATTGGCAAAGGTAAAACTGTCAAACGTAGTTGTTATATTCCTTTTTATAAAATGTTTATAGATTGGAATGGTGATGTACTAACTTGTAGCGAAGATTGGGCTAGAGAAAGTAACTTAGGCAACGTGTTAGATTCTAGCATCCAAGACATCTGGTTAGGATCAAACATAGACTATTATAGGAAGCATCTTTACAAAGGGTTAAGGAGTAAATGTAAACCCTGTAATGCCTGTGATATAAATGGTACACTATGGGGTAAAGAACAAGCCGAGTACTTAAAAAGTTTAACCCCTGACACTTATTAAAATGCCAGGGGCTGCTACTTTACTATACATTGTACAGGGCTATGCCCTTTGTTTTGTGTTTTTTGTTATTTTATTTACCGTTAACGAACTTGTAAAACTTTTCAGCCGCTTCTAATACTGCTTCTGTACCTGGAACTTCCGGCATTGTAACAGAACTTACAATTTCATTTGTTTCAGGATCACGTTTTACAGATTGTTCCCAACCGCCAAACTTTGCATGATAATCATTCCATACATTACCTTGCGCCATTTCTAGAACCTTAGTTCTAATTTCATATCCATTTTTGTTTGTTGTGATTTTAGGCATTGCCGCTTTAAACATTTCTGCAACTTCTTGAGTTTGTTTGAAGATGGCTTCGCCATATTTTGTGTCTACGCTCATAATTTCCTCCTGTGTGTATGTGTGTAGTGTTAGTTAATCTAACACATCTATTTAGTTATGTCAAGTTCTATTTCCGCGTAAAGCGAAAAATAATCCACCAACCCACATAAAAACATGTAGATTGTCGTAAAGAAGGACATCCATAAAACTTTCAGGTTGCCCTATCCATATCACACCTGTCATAATACTACAAATTGTAATACCACTAAAGCGTGTAATTAAGTCTCCAATTTCCCATAGGAACTTCTTTGGAAACATGCCACCAACAAGTAGTCCAACTCCAGCACCTATTTCGCCAAGCACAACAAATGTCCAAACCAATAGCGGTAGTTCAAATGATTGTGCAGACTCAATATCAATAGGCCATTTGCTTATGCCCTGCTGAAGAAAGACTATTGCTAGAGGGATCCGCAACAGCCAATGGCTGTAGCAGAAATCCGGTATCAGGGATACTAACTTTTTATAAGTCACCTAGTAGAGCCTTGAATTTCTTTTTGCTCTTGCCACGCAACTTCATACTGCTGATTGCGTCTAAGTTAGATTTGTCGTCACCAACTACGACCATTGCGATCATACCCATTGAAGCATGCGGAGTACATTGATATAGATATATTCCTGGTGTATCAAAAGTAATTGCAACCTCTTTGTTGTTTTTACTTTTCTTAGGTAATGACCAACCTTCTGGTCCTGCAATGAAATGCACGTTATGTCCTTTGGATTTTGGCATCCATGTAATAGTATCTCCTACATCAATACGTGCAATGTCTTCGCTATAAACCATTTTAGCTCCGTCATCACGTTTGTTTAGCATGTCTATGGAAATATCTTCAGCTAGTGCAACTGAAGTAGATAGTGTAGCCATTAAGGCTGTCATGTAAAATAATTTTTTCATTTTTCTGTCCTTGTATGTCTGTATTTTAATTATAGAGAAAAGGGGACACTGGCCCCCTTTTTTGGCTATTTCTTTTTACCGTTGATAATTTCCAACTCTTCGTCTGTATAAGGCCACATTAGTTATTCTCCAAGTCGTGTTGTAATTTTTCAGTCATTAGAGCTTTTGCTTCTGCATACAAACCTTGACGTGTTAATTCAGCGGCGGCTCTTGCGTAACCAAGTGAGATAAAAAATCTATTCCATTTGGCAAATAATCCTTCAAGTGGATTTACAATATGGTTAATTACTAATGCAGTCATTACACCCATCCTTTCAAATTCTGATTTGCTTCTGCTTGGTCTTTATGAAAATTACCATTTGCAATACTTCGAATATCTGATCTACCAATACCGAGATCTCTAAGTTCCCAATCAGATAAACTTGTGAGTTCGTTGTAAGTTTGGCGTGCTAGTCTACGTTGGTGTAGTTTTTGATTTAGGTTCTTAAACCAGTTTGCTATTCCTGGTAGGCCAACCCAAGTGGCCGTTCTCATTGCTAGTGCAGTCATCCTGCTATCTCCTTCTATGTGTATATGTGTGTAATTTTAGGTATTACGACCCCGGTCTCTCCCGGCGCTACCACGGTACCCTAAGGGTGGTACCACTTGTATGGCATGGGTTATGCCCTTCATTTTTTCTGAGCTGAAGACGCTCTAGAACATTGCGTTCAATGTTATTTATATTAAACTACTATATAACTTGTCAAAAGTCTACCGTTTTTTTGTAAAGGCTGTCATGCTATTTTTGCATGGGTCCGTCAACCTAATGTTGACATCCAAAGTTCTTGACTTCGTTAGAAACTTGTGCTATGCTATAAATAATTGCGGACATAATGTCCCAGCCAGGCAACGTCGAGCCTGGTCTAACTATGTGAGCGATGTGGTAAAGACATCAAGCAGAGGAGATAAAAAATGGATGCACTCACCCTATGGATGGCCGTAGGTTTCC
>MDTG01402536.1_pt1 | contig 12570 bp, 9 predicted proteins | sample 811421 | NCBI WGS metagenome assembly MDTG01 (sample SAMN05326645, study PRJNA326480) | marine metagenome | isolation source: seawater | place: Pacific Ocean: South East | collected 2011 | reverse complement strand
TTGAAAATGTTAATTTAGGAAGGTGGTCGCGTAGCTCATCAGGATAGAGCACAAGATTCCTATTAAAGATTGGGTGCATCACTGGAAACGGTGAATGTAGAACTGCTCAAAGTCGGGGAAACCTGTAAAATGGCAATTCCGAGCGAAGTCCTTGTGTTTCAAGGGAACGTGTAGAGACTTGACGGGCGGCATCTAAAGGAAGTTTCTTCCTATGATGAAGAGAAAGTCCAGCGCACAAACATTCTTTAGGGAATGGTAGTGAAAACTATAGTGTGATGAATCTGAAGGTAGCAGATTCGAGTTCTGCAGGGGTCACCACTACAAATCACCCAAAACAACCAAAATCAGTCCTAATATTATTCACTTATTGTTCACTTTATATTTCACCCTGTTTTTGCAGTTTATAACTATATGATTATAAACGTTTATTTTGCACGATTCGCAAGAACGTTCTATTAGGAATCTGTCGCGCTATCATAATGAGCTAAGGGACCACTCGGGTGCCGTTTACAACCATTCGTCAACCGCCGCCACGCTAACTGCTGGCAAAGAAACGCGCTCCACCTTAAATCACCATTTTACTGCCTTTGGACAATCCGCCACCAACCGCCTTGATTGACTTTCGCCGCCGAGTGACGCATAACCACCGCACATGAGCGGCAAGCAACAAGGCAACGCCGCGACAGCAGCACAGCTAGAAAATTTTATGACAAGCGAAGATAGTTCTATAACCGGTGATGCATCGTATGGCACCGCTGATGAAGGTGTTGATGGCCCTAAACTTGCCAGTAGCTTTGCCGACTTTGACCTACCGGACGTTTTGCGGGCGACGCTGTCTCGCGAGGGGCTAATTGAGCCAACGCCAATCCAGCAAATGTCAATTCCTGTAATACTAAGTGGCGAGGATCTGATTGGTGTTGCCCAAACAGGCACCGGCAAGACGGCTGCCTTTTTGCTGCCAATACTGACGACGCTAAGCTACACCTCAGCCGTTCGAGCAGGACAGCCCCCAAAAGCGCTAGTTTTGGCACCAACACGCGAGCTTGCCATTCAGATTTCATCAAATCTTAGCCGCATCGCTCGGGACATGAATATCCGCCATCTCACTGTTTTTGGCGGGGCGCGCTATGACGTACAGATCAAGGGGCTGCGGCGCGGAGTAGATGTTGTCGTGGCAACGCCTGGCCGCCTGATTGACCTGATGGATCGAGGTGCTTTTGACCCATCGGGCATATCACATTTAGTGCTGGATGAGGCCGATCATATGCTTGATCTTGGCTTTTTCGAGCCGATCAAGAAAATTGTTGGAGAGCTTCCAAAAAACAGGCAGACAATGCTTTTCTCCGCGACTATGCCACCGCAGATTGAACAGCTTGGCCAGCAATTCCTTGTTGACCCCATCAGGGTCAAGGCACCACAGACTGGTATCACGGCCGACAAGATTGCCCAGCATGTCACTCTGATGCCAGAAAGTCAGAAGCGCGACCGCCTTTGCGATGTGTTGAACGACGAAAATACCTTCCAGTGTCTCATTTTCGTACGAACGAAGCGGCGCGCCGATAGTCTGACTAAATTCATGCAAACTCGTGGTTTTACGGTTGATGCGCTGCATGGCGACATGCGTCAAGGCCTAAGGCAGAAAGTACTGCGCAATTTCCGTGATAAAAAGCTGCAGGCGCTAATTGCCACTGATGTAGCAGCCCGCGGCATTGATGTCGCCGGTCTCAGCCATGTGGTTAATTTTGACCTTACAGATACGCCCGAGGCCTATGTCCATCGAATTGGCCGAACAGGCCGCGCCGGCCTTGGCGGCCTTGCCATTTCCTTTTGCTCACCATCAGAGGAAACACGTCTTGCCGCCATCATTTCGGTTGTAGGTGCCCGAGTTGAGTTATTTGATCTTACGGGTGAGCCAATTAGCAATTTTCAGGCAAAGCCGGCCCCACGCAAACGGGGACGACCGCCACGTGTTAGAACGGACAGTGGCAGGATTAAAAAGAGTACTGGCCCACATCAAAGCTGTAATACAAAGCAGACAGATGGAAATTGGGCCAAGCGCAGTTGGGCAGCTGGCAGGCTTCCTAGGGCTATAGGTGAAGAAGGCTGGACACCATTTATTCGAGATAGCAGTCAGGAAGGGCGACCCTCATACAGGGCGTCACGCCCGTCTGGAAAAGCTAAAAAAAGGTATCAAAAAGACGGCAAACCATTTGGCAAAAATACTATAAAGAATGCCGGCAAGTTTGATAACAAGCCTCGCAAAAAAACCAAAGTGATTGATGAGCGCCAATCAAAATGGGTTGATAGCCCTCAGAAAAACGACAAATCGCAACACGGCGAGCGACCAAAAAGAAATGATTGGCCTACCCATAAAAACAGCAAGACACAGTCTAAAAAGGATGGTGAGTTCACATTTGTCAAAAACTTTGGCGCCAACCCATTCGCCAAACCCGCTTCCAGAAGCAATCTAGATGATCGTCATGCTGGCGAGCCTGACCGCAGACCAGCCAGCGAAAAACCTTATCGCCAACTGGGTGGCAATAACCCTCTGCGGCGCAGAAAATAGTTACAAGCATGATCCATTTTCAGCATACCGGCTATGCGTTATTCCTTGACCTGCTGCCGCAAGACAAATTTCTGTATTTTTCCTGTTGAGGTTTTGGGCAACTCGCCAAAAATGATTTTCTTGGGACGCTTGAAACCCGCCATCTCGCCACGGCACCATTCAAGAAAATCAGCCTCGCCGACACTCTCGCCTGGTTTCAGCTCAACAAAGGCGCAGGGGACCTCTCCCCACTTTTCATCAGGCTTTGCGACAACCGCCGCCGCCGCGACTGCCGGGTGCCGATAGAGATATCCCTCAACCTCCACCGACGAGATATTCTCGCCACCCGAGATGATTACATCCTTCAACCTGTCCTTGATCTGAATATAGCCATTGTCATGCCAGACGGCTGCATCACCAGAGAAGAACCAGCCATCGTGCAGCGCTGCTCTGGTAGCGTCAGGATCCTTGTAATAGCCCTTCATAACCGCGTTGCCACGCAGAACAATTTCTCCTTGCGTTTTGCCATCGCGTGGCACTAATTCACCACTATCGGTATTCATAACAGCCGCTCCCTCTTGCATGGGAAAGCCAACACCCTGCCAGCTCTGCAGATTTGCCTGCTCCTCAAAACTAAGCTCTTCCCATTCTTCACGCCAAACGCATTGTGTAACATGACCATAGGTCTCTGTAAGTCCATAAACCTGCATCACCTCGAAGCCCATTTCAGTCATTTTCTGCAGAATGGCTGCTGGCGGCGGTGCACCGGCGGTAAAAACATTTACCGTATAATCGAGTTTTGGTTTCTGAGCCTCAGGGGCGTTGACAAGCATTGCAAGTACGATCGGCGCACCGCCAAAATGGGTCACCCGATGTTCGTTTATGGCGCTAAAAATGGCGTCAGCCGATATCACACGCGTCAACACAATGGTGGCGGCCATCATTGTCATAGTCCAGGCGTGGCACCAGCCATTGCAATGGAACATCGGCACAACATAAAGATAAGTCGGATGCTGTGGTAATGGCCAGCCAGTAGCGGTTCCCATGCTCATCAAATAAGCCCCGCGGTGATGGTAGACAACGCCTTTCGGTCGGCCCGACGTGCCCGATGTGTAGCCAAGTGCAAGTGCCTGCCATTCATCGGCTGGCATCTGCCAGTCAAAGGCAGGGTCGCCAACTCCAATGAACTCATCATAATCCTGATCGCCTATTTGCGGCATGCCGCCTGCTTGAGGGTCACGAATATCGACAATCTTGATGCGATCCCTTGTCACTGGGTTTAATGAGGCAAGTGCAGGTACCACAGTTTCGTGAAAAGCGGTATCAACAATCAACAGCCGGCAGTCACTATTGTCCAGAATATATGCGATGGTCTCTGCCTCAAGCCGCGTATTGATAGTATTCAGCACGCACCCGGCCATTGGCACACCATAATGCGCCTCGAACATTTCTGGGGTGTTTGCTGCTATCACTGAAACCGTGTCGCCCAGACCAAGGCCAGCACCGTCAAGCGCAGAGGCTAGCTGACGCATGCGCGCATAGCTCTCGGCCCAGCTATAGCGCCGGTCACCGTAGATGATTGCCATTCTGTCAGGAAAAAGATCTGCAGTTCTTGTAATAAAGCTGAGTGGCGATAACGGCACATAGTTGGCATCATCTTTTGAAAAGGATTCGTAATGCTTTTTCATTTTGATCTACAAGCTCACATGAGGTTTAAGGCAGGCTTAATGATGCCGGTTCGAGTCTGTCTGTCAAGAATAAGGCAAAGTCAAAGAGCTGCCGCAATAGTACCGGCAAGACCCGCATTGTCGACGATCAGCTGCTTGTTTGCGGCAATGCTTCGTCCATCTGAACGTTTCGCAATTTCCGCTAACAACCAGGGCGTAGCACCAGCACCCTCAGGCGCTGCATCAATACAACCCTTAATCCAGCCTTCAATAGTGTCCATTTCAATCGCCAAATCATCAGTTACCGGATTACAGATCAGAACGGCACCGCCGATCCCAAGATCATCGCGCGCCCGTATTAATGCAGCCGCTTCACTGGGTGAGTCCACACGGCAATCAACAGCAATTCCACTTGACCTCGCCCAGAACGCAGGCATTTCATCACAACCATAGCCAATTACAGTCACGCCCATAGTTTCTAGGCATTCTCTCGTACGCCACAAGTCAAGAATGACTTTTGGACCAGAACAGACAACAGCAACCGATGTGTGCGCTAGTTCAAAAAGATCTGCCGAGATATCCATGCTTTCAGTGACGCCGCGATGAACCCCGCCAATGCCACCAGTGGCAAACAGCTTGATCCCCGCACGTTGCGCCAGAATCATCGTCGCTGACACGGTGGTGGCACCGAGTGCTGGAGCATTGACAGTATCGGCTAGCAACAGCGGCAGGTTGCGCCGTGACAGCTTAAGTACCGATTTGGCCTTAGCTAGGCGTTCGAGCTCTATTGCCTCAAGCCCTATTTTTGCCGTGCCATCCATCACCGCGATGGTTGCAGGAATGCTACCGCTGGCCCGCACTGCCGCCTCTGCTGCGTTGGCAACAATTACATTTTCTGGGTAGGGAAGACCATGACTGATTAGCGTGGACTCAAGAGCCACAAGGCCAAGCCCATTATTTTTCCCAAAGATGACCTCATCACTCAATTTAATTTTTTTCATTTTCATGCCCGAGCTTCCGAAGCAGCGTATGTTGCCCCTGCCGCAAGAGACATTTGAAGCAACGCGAACAATTTCTGATTGGCAGCCTGAGTACCAGAGGGATCTGTTCGCCTTTCAATGCATCCCTTAAAAAAAGCCGCAGCCATAGCATCACCAGCACCGTTAGCATTGCTTAGTTTAATCGGTGGCGGATGGCAAATCACAACATCACCTCTACACGCCAAAGCCGCTTTGTCAGCACCATCACTGATCAAAATACACGCGTCTGGCCTTTGCATTTTATCTAATAGGTTAACAGCGAGATCCTCAACTTCCACATCCAAACTGGCTAGTTTGCAGGCCTCAGCTCGATTAAGTACAAGGCCATCAAGGCGCCCTAACAATAGAAATAGTCTACCAACCTTCTCAACCGACGTCCCAACTGCAAATAGCTTCGCGTCTTTTGAGATTGTGTTAGCAACAGCCTTGAGTGTTTGCTGAGGAAAATTTGCGTCCATTATCAAAATGCTGGGGTCTGCAGGCAAAAGTTTTATGATGTCGTACGGTCTAATTTTGTCATACAACTCCATGTCGGCCAAGCCAATCAACAATTCGCCCTTATTATCTAGAACAGCGGTGTACGTCGGTGGTGAAGCCTTTATTTCAACAAAGTTCGTGTCGTCGCACACCAAATTTAGGTTATCAACTGTATTATCATCAGCTGAAATAGCTCCGATGAAGTGAATACTAGCATTAATATCAATGGTGGAGAGTGCGCGAGCCAAATTTGCTGAAACCCCACCCGATGAAATGTTAGTAGTAGCAGGATTGGTCCGACCGAAGGACACCTTGTCGAGTATTTTCACCATAAAATCTCGGTGATGTCCCCCAATCAAAACGATCTTATTATCTTCCAACAATTCTCAAAATCCCAATAATTTGCGTTTCAACACTTATTACCCTACAACAGCGGCTCAAATGTCACAAAAGATCGTCTCAGAAAATATGATCAAAAAAATACTCTTCATAAATGGTGAGGATACCTACTTCCTCTCCCACCGATTGCCCGCTGCAAGAGCAGCTGTAGAAGCCGGATTAGAAGTGCACGTTTTAACTGTGGATAGCGGAAAACGAAACGAGATTGAAAAACTTGGATTTAATTTTCATGGACAAACGGTAGCTAGAGGCAAAAGGAACCCATTTGATTTATTCCGCAAAGTCATGCATCAACGGCATATTATCAGTGTGATCAATCCCCAGATAGTTCAAATAACGGGTATGGAGCAAATCCTCACTGGAAAATTTTCCTGTTTGGCAATCAAAAATCTCACAATTATCAATTCCGTTAACGGACTTGGATATGCATTCACATCTCAATCTATAAAAGCCAAGTGTCTCAAGATTTTTATTATCTACTTTCTTAAGATAATAAATAGATATACGAGGTCTGTCTTTCTTTTTCAAAACCGGTTTGATCTTAGGAAATTTGAAGCATACAGAATTGTTGATAAAAATTGCCTAATTATTCCAGGTTCTGGCGTAGATACAGAAGCATACCCAGCAACACAATTTCCAAGAATCCAGTCAACAGTCATTCTAGGTATGGCATGCAGGATGATTGAGACAAAAGGTGTTCGAGAAATTTTTCGAGCTATGCAGGAAGTCTGGCTAAAAAGTAAAAAGATTAAGTTATACATCGCTGGTCTCCCAGACCCAGGCAACCCGGAAAGCCTAAGCCGATCTGAATTGGACGCAATTACCAAATCACCAAATATTGAGTTGCTAGGCCATATCAATAACATGAGAGATTTTTGGTCAAAATGTCATATTGCCGTGAGCACCTCATACAGGGAAGGAATGTCCATGGCACTTTTGCAAGCAGCAAGTACAGGGCGGCCTTTAATTGCTACCAACACGGCTGGCAATAATGACGTTTGCTACGACAAATTTAACGGTTTTCTTGTGCCCAGATATGATAGCGATATGCTAGCAAAACAAATACTTCATCTAGCTAGTAACACAAGTCTGATGGAAAAAATGGCAACAAACAGCGCAAAACAAATAAGCAATTTAGGTTTAAGCGCTGAAGCGATCCAGAAGCGCTTTTCGCAGTTGTATAAAGATATTTTGTCAAATTCCAGATGATAAAAAAGTCACATTTGTTGACTATCAAACCACGCTTGAAACATTAAAACGTTCCAAATAGCGTGATGCGTATTGCTCCCAGCTAAATGCTGCGCCCAAACTTTCCTGATGGCTATTGGATTAAGAAACCCTGATTTAGCGAGCGATTCTTCACTCAGCAAACTTTCAGACCACTCACGCAACGGCCCACGCAACCAATACTCGATTGGCACTGAAAATCCTTGCTTGGGACGCGCAAAAATGTCACTTGGCAAATACTGCCCCAATAGACTCTTCAAAATACGTTTTCCAGAACCACCTCTAATTTTCTGATCAAGGGGTAGCTTAGTAGAAAAACTAGCAACTCGTTGGTCAAGAAACGGTGCCCTAGTCTCAATACTACTTGCCATTGACGCTCTATCTACTTTTGTTAAAATATCATCAGGCAGATAAGTCAGGCAATCAATTAGCATCATTCGTTCAACAAAAGTATTTGCCTCCGGCCAACTAAGAGTATTATTTACCAGAATATTTTCACCTCCCAAACTTTCTGCTGCCAGATCATCGTTCCATTGACTAATAGCTTTTTTAAAAGCCTCAACTTCACTATCCGCAGCAAGAATTTGTCCAATCTTGTGGATCTTATCTCCGGGATTAATGGTTTGGATTATATTCGGTAACAGGAAATTTAATTTTGTAAATAACTTGTTCCACTTATTTGCTGGGACAGAGCGTAACGCTGCAATAATTTGAAATTTTATTGTTTGCGGTATCCACGACGTACGTTTCCACAAACCATGTAACCAAATATATCGATTATAACCTCCAAATAATTCGTCAGCACCGTCACCTGTTAAGCAAACAGTTACATGTTCGCTTGTCATTCTTGATAGTAAAACTGTCGCTACCTGAGAGGAATCGCCAAACGGTTCATCATATATAACTGGAAGTTCTGGTACAATGTCTAGCGCGTCTCGGGAAGATACAAAAATTTGATTGTGATTTGTGCCAAGATGCCTAGCGACGGCGGTGGCATGTGCAGTCTCATCATAGACTTCCTCTTTGAATCCAATTGTAAAAGTATTAATGCTGACAGATGAGTTTGCCTGCATTAGTGCGGCAATCAGTGATGAGTCAACGCCTCCGGAAAGCATCACACCAAGTGGTACATCAGCTAACATTTGTTCACTTACTGCTGATTTAAGCAAGCACCCAAGAGTATCAGTATTGGCAAAAAAATCTTTTGAGATTAAATCTTGAGATGAATTATCACCTTCATTTTCTAGCCCAAACCACCGCTGAGATTGAACCTCAACTTTTTTCCCATCACCAATCACCAGTAGACTACCCGGCGGTAATTTTTCTATTCCCTCATATATTGATAACGGTGACGGAACATATCCAAAGCGCAGCATAAGCGAAACAGCCACTTGGTCTATTCTAAACTTATTATTAGAATTCGCCCTGAAAGCTTTCAACTCAGAGGCAAAAATTAGCTTTCCATTGAACCAACCATAATACAGTGGTTTCTCACCAAAACGGTCTCTTGCCAAAGATAGAGTGTGGTTTTTGTTATCCCACAATGCAATGGAGAACATGCCACGGACTTTTAGCAGTGTTTTTTCAAATCCAAAGTTTTCAATTGCTGCGAGCAACACTTCGGTATCAGAATGTCCGCGCCAAGTGGGTGCCAATTTCAGTAGATTAAGTTCTCTTCTCAGCTCCGAGTAATTGTAGATTTCGCCATTAAAAGAAATAACATACCTGCCTGATTGTGAATGCATGGGCTGCGCCCCGTCGTTAGACAGATCAATGATTGCAAGCCTCCTGTGAGCAACTGCATATTTTCTATCCTCACTTTGCCAATGACCTGAGCTATCTGGTCCGCGATGAATCAGATGCTGTCCCATCTGCTTCACCTGATCCAAGATATTTTGGTCTTTACCATTAGGATCAAAAATGCCGGCGATACCACACATAATTAAAGCAACGAATTTTGGGCGCTAACCCGTCTAGAGTGAGAAAACATCCGTAACGCAAGAAAAACACGTGTGAATGTTGTTGATGGCAATATTCGAAACAAGATCAACCAACCAAAATAAAAAACTAAAGGATAAGTCGACGGCTTTTTTCTCCACACGTGCCAAAGACGGAGCAACGACTTGAAATTATATAGAGATTTGTGTGTGTTTTGTATATGTGCCCAGATTAAACCATGAAGCCCACTCGAATTAGAAAGTAACATGCCTTCTTTCGATACTGAATAATGAAATAAGGGACGGGGCACGACCACAGCGTGGAACCCATTAACACCAAGACGGATATTAAATTCCCAGTCCTCATAACCATTCACCATTGAGGTGTCATAGCCCCCAATAAGCTGCCAAATGGCTTTTGGGTAAAGAAGACAATATGGCATTTGATTAAAAAATAATTGTTCGAAAAAGTTATATGATTTTTCCAGTTTACCACTCAGATCTCCTTCAAGTGTATAGTGAGTAAAAGCTGTAACCATCCCTTTGCTACCCTTAACTGCTCGCATCAACTCCTCAACAGTATCTGGCTCTATCCAATCATCTGCATCCAATGGGAGGATGTAAGTTCCAGTAGCGGCCCCAATCCCAGCATTCCGTGCAGCGGGTAATCCTCTATTTGGTTGACGGATGACATTTACATCTCGCATTTTCCTCAATATACGAAGTGTTTCAGGGTCATCAGAACCATCATCGACCACAATTATCTCAAGGTTATTCCAAGACTGGTTTCTCGCAGATGAAACAGCGTTTTTTACTGAAACACCTCCGTTATAGCAGGGAATAACTACGGACACCCTCTCCATTTCAATTTAACGGGTCGCTGTTCCAAACACACACCGCCCAAATTTCGCCCCACAATGTTTGCATGTTTGTAATTTTCATTTCAGCCAAAGCAATTTCGTCACGAAACTCTGCGACAGTGTGTTCAATTTTGTGGTCGTCATCAGACCTAAAATCAACGCTCAAATCCCTTCTGAGCGCCATTTGCCAATCACGCTCGAATAGTGGCACCCTGATCAAGAAGCGTTTAGCACCGGTTGTTTTGTTGATATTTCTTAAAAATACTGGGCGGTCGTTCAGATGTTCTAGTACATTGGATAATATGACCACATCCCAGTTACCATCCGGCACTGACTGGGTTGCATCGCCAAAATAAAAATCCAAATTTTGGAGTTGGTTATCTCTTTTTGCTTGACTGAGGCGACCTTTATCGAGGTCTACACCAGTAATTACACTTTGTGGTTTAGCCTTGGCGACGCTTTTGGCAACTGCACCATAACCGCACCCAATGTCTAAAACCCTTTCCCCATCATTTATATTTTCAATAAAAAACTCATGATATTTCGTTAGATAATGCTTTGGATGCACTCCTTTGCCAAACTTCATCGCTCGTTCGTTAGTGACCCAGTCCAGTTTGTCTCTTACAAATAAAATATTTTTTAAACCTTTATCCACTCTTTGATGTCTTGATTCCAAAATGAGAAAAAATATCAAGAAACCTCGTCTCAAAAAATTGGGCAGAACATTCCAAAGAACACCTAAAAAATTGGCTATTAATTCAAGAAAAAACCGCATTTTACCTATTCCTATTGTTGATAGTCTTTTCTAATTATCGAAAAAATAGTTCTATGACGTTCAATCCATGCTTCAATATCAAAATCTTTTTCAGCCTTTCGTCTGGCCTCTATCTCCATAGATTTTCTATTTTCCATGATAGTAAACATGCCTTGGCTGATTTGACCCTCGGAGGGAACATAAATTTTGTCCCAGTCCGTTGGCACATTAAGCCCAACACCGGCGCCTTCACCAACGAGTTCTGGTATACCGCCGCTATTTGAATAAAGAATAGGTAATCCACACGCCATCGCTTCAACAACCACATTAGGGCATGGATCCATATATTTCGTAATAATATAAGCGTCAGCAGACTGGTAAATTTTTGGTGCGTTTTCTTGCTTATAAGGACCCAAATAAATTACCGATGATTCTACACCATATTTCTCCGCTAGTTTGCCCACTATTGAAGGGTGTTCGACCCACCCTGCTACTCGAAGAACTATATTCAAGCCATCTTTCCGTGCTTTTGCAACTCCAGCAATTGAGCTTTCAATACGGTAATATAAATTTTGGGCAAACTTTCCAGTAATCAAAAATGAAAAAGGCATTCTGTCTTTGTCAGAAATTCTCTTTACTGCTGGATGAAACCTATTCAGATCAACTGCATTGAATAATATTTCCCCATCGCCGAGCCTTTTGCCAAGGAATTTGTCAGCGGCGTCACGACAGAAACTTGATTGCCAAAACACAAAATCTGCCAAATGGTACGCAGCGGACATAGTTTTGTTACGCCGTTTCCAACTACCTTCATACCATCCTGAATAGAACACGCCATTCTGATTGCTCACTATGGGTATTCCTCGAAACTTTAGAAACCGTAGAGACCATTTAGGTAAATATGCACAGTTGCTGAGCGTATAAAGCTGATTATAGCGCCACCTTGACTCCGGAAAAATCGCATTAAGTCTTTGGATTTTTACTAATGTGCCACCCACGTCTCCTGCCAACGCACCAGCGTAATGCACGCTAAGTTTCTTTTTTTTTGGAGCGATGGCATTTCCTAAGGCTAGAAAACCTAGTGTTATTCCGTAAAGTTTCCTCAATACAAATTTGATTGGTGTTTCTTTGAATTTAAACAATACTTAACCTTCTCTTAGAAGAGGTTGATAAACCATCTCATAATGTGTTTTTGCTATCCATTTCCAATCAAATTGTTCAATTATTTTACTTCCAGATTTGACTATTTTTTCTCTAAGCAAAGCATCAAAAAGAAGACCCTCTGCTTTTTCTACCATCATCTCCACATCCTCAACATTAACAATAAGGCCTGCGCCAGTTTCCCTAAATAAGTCTGACGCCATTCCAACATCATAAGATATTACTGGAACACCCGTAGCTAAACTTTCTAACAAGGCCTTGGGACCACCTTCCTCCCGACTGGTAACAAGGTAGAGGTTTAAAGCATGATATGCCTGAACCAAATCGGAATAGTTTTTCGCATAATGATGGGTAAACAGAATGTTCTTTTTTTTGAGCAAATCAATTACAAATCCCCGCGCGGGGCCAGTTAATAAAACGTGAACTGGAAATTTTTTGCTCAACTTCTCAACTACACAAACAAACTGATCAGGACCTTTTATCCATTTTGGCTCCAACCCATC
>MDTG01243554.1_pt1 | contig 12570 bp, 12 predicted proteins | sample 811421 | NCBI WGS metagenome assembly MDTG01 (sample SAMN05326645, study PRJNA326480) | marine metagenome | isolation source: seawater | place: Pacific Ocean: South East | collected 2011 | reverse complement strand
AAACCAGACTCTGCCATCCCTCCGATTAAAGATGCTATTCTATAGGGTAAATGAAATTATTAAAAGCTGACAATTATCAAACTTGGTATATAGAAGAAGATAATGAATCTATATTGATAGATCCTTGGCTAACTAAACAGTTACAACCAGATAGGTCTATATTTATTCAAAGAAATAAATCTATAGCATCTCAACTTTCAACTGAAAACCTTAATAAAGTTAAAGCAATAATAATAACCGCTCCATTTGAAGATCATTTAAATTTTGATTCAATTAAAATTTTTTCTAATGATATTCCTATTTATACATCTAAAATGGTAAAAAAATTAATATCTAAAAAAAAGTTAACAAATCCAATATATATTCTTGATGAAAAAGGTATGAATATATGTTCAATGAATGTTAAATCTTTGCCTACTAGTTATCCATATTATTCAACTACATTCTCATTGTTATTTGAAGATAAATATAATAATAAGATCTTTCATGAGGGTCATATCGTAAATTTTAAATATTTATTAAAAAACAATATAAAAGCTGATATTGCAATATTAACTGCGGAGGAAGTTAGATTGTTTGGGTTAATCACATTAGGCATGAATTACAAAAAAACTATCAAAGCATGTAAATTACTTGGTATAAAAGATTTGTTTATAACAGGTAATGATCCAAAAAAAACAAAAGGTTTTATTAGTAATTTTTTAACTGTTAAACCTTTGCTGATTGATAAATTAAATAAAAGATTTAACTTATATTATAAAGCTGGTGATAGTGTTGAATTAAATAATAGACTTGATTGATTCAATACAATGATTAATATTTTTCTCATTACTTGAATTTCCCATCAAACCTATTCGCCAAACTTTACCAGCAAGAGTTCCTAGGCCTGCCCCAATCTCAAGATTAAATTCATTTAATAATTTTGATCTAGCATCTGGGTCATTAATTCCATCTGGAATTATTATTGTATTTAATTGAGGGAGCCTGTCTTCTGGTTTTACTAGAAAATCAATTCCTATATTTTTTAATCCATCTCTTAATATAATATGATTTTTATAATGTCTTTCCCATGAGTTTTCTATTCCAATCTCTTTTAAAATTAGTAGAGCCTCATGAAGTCCATACAAAGCATTAATTGGTGCGGTATGATGATAAGATCTTCCTCCCTCACCTTCCCAATAAGACATAATTAAATTTAAATCTAAAAACCAACTTTTAACTTTTGAAGATCTATTTTTGATTTTAGCTTGAGCTGCTTTGCTGAAACTTATTGGAGATAATCCAGGAGATGCCGATAAACATTTTTGTGTCCCTGAATAAATTGCATCAATATTCCATTCATCAACTTTAAGCGGAATGCCAGCCAATCCAGTTACAGTATCTACAATTGATAAGCAGTCATGCTCATGGGCTAATTTTGTTAAAGTTTTTGGATCAGAAAGTACACCTGTTGAAGTTTCAGCATGAACAAAAGCAAGAACTTTTGCATCCGGATTATTCTTAAGCGCTTCTTCGACTTTACTTGGATCTACTTTCTTACCCCATTCATCATCTACAATAACCGGAATCCCACCAAATCTTTCAACATTTTCTTTCATTCTTTCACCAAAGAAGCCATTTTTACAAATAATAACTTTATCTCCCTCCTCTACTAAATTTGCAAAACAACATTCCATACCAGCCATACCTGGTGCAGATACAGCAAATGTTAATTCATTGGTTGTTTGAAAAGCATATTGTAATAATTTTTTAATTTCATCCATCATTATTATAAATGCTGGATCAAGATGACCAATAGTAGGCTTTGCCATTGCCTCTAAAACACGAGCACTAACATCTGATGGCCCAGGCCCCATTAAAATTCTTGTTGGTGGATTAAATGATTCTTTATTCATAAATTTATTTTACTCGATAATTCAGATATATATATATTTAATAGCCTGATGTATAACCATCTTTTCTACTATAAGTTTTTTAATTATTTTTAATCAATTACAACTAAAGTTCCGCCATTTTGAAGAGTTAGTTCTCTCATTAAGGTTAAATATTTAGTATTATCTCTCTTACCTGATGGTAGAATTTCTTCGGATATACGCCTAGATGTTAAAAATGCTAAAGCATTAATTCGAACATATTTAGTACCATCAGTTTTTGTATTTATTCTATTTATTTCAAGAAGTCTATTATCAATGTTTTTATTTTCTCTAATATCATCACCTATAATAAAAAGTCCTACATTGTCATATTTTCTTCCATAAAAATTAATAGCTAATTCAATTGCTGGTATGGGATTACTCATTGAAATAGTCCTAATATTTCTTAAGGCATCTATTGCAATAGATCTATTTTTAATTGTTGGTAATAACCAAGGATTATCACCTACGATAATTTTACCTGTATCGTTCATTACCATAAATCCTTCAAGGTTCGGAAAAGTATTAATGATATTTGAAATCTCACTCATAACATTTTTCCAAGGTGCGCCCTCAATCATGCTTCCGGAATTATCAATTATAAATATTAAATAATTACTATCTATCAGTATTCCGCTTGCTGAAATTTGTTCTATGGTTGATTTAGTGACTAATTTTTTTAATTCTATCTGTGATGATGTTGCCTCAGTTATATTATTCAATGAATTAACTATATTTTCTTTTTCTCTTAAATTTATTTCCAATGAATTAACTTCATCTTGTAGTTTTATTAACTCATTAATCTTTATCTCTGTATTGAGCTCTAATAAATTTAATTTATTCATTACATCATTTTGTATTTTTTGTTTTTCTAAAAATAAATTAGCAGAATATTTTTGTTCAACAATCTCAACTTCTTTAAAATCACTAATAAGAAGTATTAATACCAGGGCACCAAAGCCACATGCCATAATATCTAAAAATGACATTGAAAAAACTTCATTATTTTTTCTTTTTTTCATAATGGCCAATCAGCACTTGATGTTACAAAACAACCATTTGTTTCTTTAGAAAATAATGCATACTTAAATGTCGCATTTGGGTCTCCAACCATAGGCAACAAAATGGTATTAAATTTAGTAGAATTAAAATTTTTAAAGTAGCTTTTAGCAAATTCATCAAAAAATAACTCCCTACATTCAGACGATACGCTATCTTTTTCAAGACATCTTGATATTTTATTATTATTTTTTGATGACTTAGTTAATGTTGGTAGGCCATCTGTAACTAAATATAAGCTATCAGCTTCACTCCATGTTTTAAGACTATCGATTGCGTTATAAAGATTAGTGCCACCATCAGGTGGAGATGATAGAAGGTATTGAATTTGTTTTTCTATTTCAACCTTATTATTTGAATCTATCCAATTAGTATTACTTGGATACTGTGTAACTTTTGAATCAAATTTTGCTAACAAAATACTTGATCCTGATGGGGCGCTATACGCAAGCCATCTATATATATCTTTTGCTTTATTCCATTTTTGTGTATTTTGTTTTATTACATCGCTTTGCATTCTTAATCTTAATATTTGGACTAATTCTTTGTGCAACATACTTTGAGAAGAATCTAAAAGTAAAATTATTTTCTTTCCGGTGACATTGCACCCAGAAATATAAGATTTTTTAACAGGTTTGTATTTTTCTTCAGATTCTTTATTAATTTCTGCTAATGATGATGAAAGTTCATTATTTTCATCAATTAATTGCTGAATTACATTATTTGTAATATTTATTTTTGATTCTGTTGATTGTTTTTGAGAAGAGGTATTTAGTATTTCTATTTCAAGATTATTTAATTCAATATTCTTATTTATAATTTTATTATTAATATCATCAATGTTTTCTTCAATTGGGACTATTTCATTTTTAAAATCTTCAGTTAATGGAGAGAATTTTGATTCTTTTATGAAAACAAGCATCAAAGCAACGGCTCCTAAACCACATGCCATTATGTCAATAAACGATAATGAAAATGGACTTGATTGTTTTCTTTTCAACTATTTATTTTGTTAGTAATTTACTTCGAAGAAGAATTATTAGATTATCCTGCATATATTCAATTCTTGTAATTATAAACATCAAAACAATACTCAGTAATAACGCGACGAAAGTAGAGTTAAAGGCTACCCCAAGACTTGTTGTCATGCCAGTAATATCTCCATCAATTGCCTCTGAAGCTCGAGAGAGTGCCTCTCCTATACCTCTTACAGTTCCAATGAAACCAATTGATGGTATTGCCCATGATATATATTTAATAAATGATAGATCTAGTTGAAAAAGATCGAATTTATTTTCAATCATAATTGAATATATTTCATTTTTAGAAGTATTTTCATTTATTTCATTAGTAATTTCAGAGAGAATTAAATCATTGCCCTTATTTATTATCCTTAAATCCTCTTGAAGTAAATAATAATTAAAAAAGCCGATAAGAGTGCTCCAAAAAAATAGTATTAAGCATATTTTTTGTTCAGGATCTTTAAGAATAACTGAAAAATGTCTCTCTGGTGAAGTATTATTAATCTTAGCATAAGACATGTACTCAAATGCAAGGGGATTTATTAAGGCAAGATAAAATATGTGAACAAGAATTAAAGAAATAAAAAAAGATGAAATTATAAAAATTGAATAATTTGATTTGTTCATATATTTTTTCATTAAATATCCTTAGGGAATGGTATTTCGTTGTTAATAGAAATTCTAGTTTTAAGATTTAGGTTATTAGATTGAGAATATAATAGTTGAGTTATAAGTATAAATAAAAAAATTACAATAATATATTTAATTTTTAGTAAATCCATCTTGCTATTCTAAACCCAACCAGTTCATTCGCATCATTCCCATATGTTCTATATGATAAACCAAGTTGTAATGATGTTGATGAATAATAATTTGATCCTTTTATGACATGGCTAGTTCCAACCTGAGGTCCAATATAATCTTGATATATTTTTGTAGTATCTATAAATTCAACTGCATAAAAATCATGCACCCACTCAGAAAGATTTCCAGTTATATCAAATATATTATTTTGATTTGATCGAAATGTTCCAACAGGCGACCTTTCTTCATAACCATCATCATAATCAGAAATAAAACTTGAAAGAATTCCCTGGGTACTAGTGTCAGCTATATTTCCAACCAATTTTGTAATTTTTCTATTACTTCCCCATGAAAAAATATAATCATTAGGATTGTTAGATTTAGCAACATATTCCCACTCTGCCTCAGATGGCAGTCTGTAACCATTTGAATTTTTATTAATTGAAGTCAATCTATCATTCGAAATTATATAGAAGTTTGTTAACCCTTCTTTATTACTTAACCAATTACAAAATTTTGCAGCATCAATCCATGAAATATTATTTACTGGTAAAGATGTTTTTTTAGAAATATTTATATACTCATTATATTGTTTTTCTGTAACAAGATTTTTACTAATATAAAAATGTTTGGTAATTTCAACATCCCTTTCTATTTCATTAATATCTCTCCTTGATTGTTTTTTTGACGATCCTACCTTAATTTTTCCAGGACTAATTAAAATCATTTTAGAATCAATTGAGTTTGTTATGTCAATAGGATTCTCTAATATTGAAGCTTCCTTTTCAGTTAATAGAACTTTCCTTACTTCTGTAATATCTGTTGTAGCTTCAAAATCTTCCAATATATTCCTATACCCTTTTCTTTGGAACATTATTTTATATTTAATTTTTTGAATATCTTTTGTGAAAGGAGTTGTACCTATAAAATCATCATTTAAATATACTTCAGTAATTGGATCAGAATAAAAGCTTACTCTGGACATATCTTCTTTAAGTTTTAAGTTTATATTTTTAGTGTTTTTAGTAATATCTACTTCAATATCAAGAAATCCATATTTCTTTATTTTTAGAATACCTTTTTTTATATTAGAAAATTTTAATGGGCTTATTCCGATATATTCTTCATTTAAAAAAATTGTAGCTGCAGTTGGCGAGGTTATTATTGAGATTTGATTCTCATCTGGATCTAACTCGTAAAATAGAGATATGTCTTTATTATCCTTTATAGTTAAGTCAATTTTTTTATTTTTAAAGTTTTGTTTTTTTAAGATAATTTCATTTGAGGATTTATTTAAATTAACTGATAGTGGAGTTAAGCCTATTTCAATATTATTTAATATAATTGAAGATCCTTTTGGATTAGTGTCAATGAATATTTTTTTATCAACATCCTCTAAAATTATTGGTATAAAAATTTCTTTATTATATTTTTTAATTTCAAAATTTGATTTATAAGTTATGTGATTTTCTGATATAACTTCGAAAGAATATAAACCCTTAATTAAAGGTACATCAGTTATATTTTCAAGGATTTCATTATTTAAAATAAATATATTAAATGGTTTATTTATTCTAAAATTCACATTAACTGGTTTTTCAACAAGTCTTATTAACTTCTCTACTTCTTGATGATTAAAGGTAAAATCCTTAGATTCGTACCCATAGGCGCTAACATTTAATCTAAATATAGATTTAAATGAATAAACTGTATTATTTATTGTTAAAGAATTAGATGATCTAATTTTAATATCTTGATAATTTTCATCAAAATAGATATTTGATGATTTTATAAAAAAAAGGGGGATAATAAATAGTACTGTAAAAAAAAGAATTTTTTTTCTCATGTGGAAACACAAAAATCAGGTGGAATTTTCATAACGTGATTGATCTTACCAGACTGAGTTTCTCCATCTATTCTTGGGATTTTAAATCTTGATTTTTTCAATGCTTTCTCTATAACAGTGACAACATATCGCTCATCTGGTCTAAGTGATTGTGTATTAACGATATTAGATGAAATCGTTATTGATGAAAGCCTTGTAGATATAACTTTGCCTGATTTATCAACATTGGCAATAAATGATAGCCTCATTGATCTATTTCTAGTTTCTTTAGTGCACCTAATGTTGTTATTAAAGCTTGAGTTTATTATTTTTGCTTCTTTTATAAATGAATTATTGTTTAAGTTAGATTTTTGAGTCGTTGTTGTGTTGTCTTGAATAGCAATTTTTATATTTTCTGTGTTTTCTTTATTAGGTTCCTGAGGAGCATCCTTGTTTTCATATACACCACATATAGAAGTACAGACTGCAGTTATTGAAATATATTTGTCTCCAGGATTTAATGTTAATTCTTTTCGAAACGATTGTACGCCTCTTTTTTTTGCTACAAAGGTATATTTTCCAGGATAAATTTTTATATTTTGCTCATAAAATGGTTCATATTGTGCTGTTTTTAAAATATCTACAAATGTTTCATTATTTGATTTAATATTTATGATGATCATTTCATTATATTTATTGAATGTTTCATTAGCCTTATATATCAAGTCAATCAATTTAATTTCATTCTCAAGATTAATATTATTTGCACTATTTATAACCTCTTTAAAATTATTGCGAATATTTATAGATGATAATCTTTCAGGTTTAGATAAATATTTATTTAAATTATTATAAATATCTAAAATTAGTTTCGTTTTATTATATTTTTCATTTATAGTTTTATTGTTTGGATCAATATCTACTACTTTTTTATAACTCTTGAGTGATTCCTCCCAATTTTCTAAATCGTAGTATTTGTCTCCCTGTCTTGAAAAATAAATAATGTCATAGTCTTTTTTAGATGAATCTATTTCTTGTTTTAATAATTTAAGCTCCGGCCTTGATGAGATAAGTTTCTTTGCTTTTTCATAATAGTTAAGTGCATCATTAAATTCCTTTTTGCTTATACTTTGATATGCACTTTTTATATGTTGATCAAAGAAAAAATCTTTTGATTCTCTTAGTAATTTATCTTTTGTTTGTATTGCATCTTCTCTTTCGATATCTATATCTAATGCTTTATTAATAGTATCTAAAGCGAGTTGATAGTTTTCTGAGAAAGAATAATCTTTTGCAAGAGTTATTAGTTCAGAAACTTCAGCATAATTATTTATTCTATCTTTAAGATTATTTAATTGTTTATTTGTTGGATCTATTTCTAGTCCAGAAGAAATTAATAAGTCAGATTCTTTTATGTTATTAGTATTAAATGCTAGTAAAGCTCTTTGTAATAAATCATCAATTTTATTTTTATTTTTATCATTAAAGTCAGAAATAAGATTATAAGCTTCTTTGTATGAATCTCTAGATTTGAAGTAAAACTCCTCAAAGTAAAATTTATCTCCATCTTTTTTAAGAATTTCTACCTTTTTGAGTAATTCTTTTGAATCAGGATTATCTATATTTTTAAGTGTTTGATAGAGGGGATTTAACTTTTTAAGTTCTACTAAGGCCTCATTTCTCTCCTTGCAAAGAGGTGAGTTTGCCCAAGCGCCTGTGCAATCTAATGAAATATTAGGATCAACAGATGGCGAAACTTCATAGGATAAAGGTTTAACTTCATCAGAGCCACAACTATAAAGTAGAAAAATTATTATGACAAAAGTATAACTTTTATAAAATCTCAAAATCATTTGTTTGACTAGATTCAGATTCATAAATATCAGCAAGAATTGTTTGCCACTGATCAAACTGATTTTGAATATTACCCTCTAATTTAACTTGTAATCCTTCCATTTCAACTACTTGTGGGGCGATCTCTCCATCAAAAGATTTTGATACCTCATTAATTGTTGATTCATGTACTTTTGCTTGTTGAGAATCACCTACGGCTGACACCAAAAGTGCTGCACCCATTGTAGCTGCAACTGTTTCTCCAATATTATAGTCGTAATAATCACTGTCATCATATGATGATGCTGCTGCAGCTACTATTAAAGCACCAAGAAGAGCTTTACCTGCTGCAGCTCTTTCAGCTTCTCTTTTTTGTTTAGAGGCTTTAAGTGATGCCTCTTGCCATATCTTATAGCTTTCATCCATTGTGTCTGAAAATGAAATATAGTGCTTTTGCATTTCATTTCTAAATTGAGCATCTTTAATCTGAACATTCTGTGCTCTTATAAACATTGGATCATTCATTGCTGGAACAAAACCAAGTGAATATCTATTATTTTCAGAATCAAGTGCATCATAAAACTGTATATCATTAAGTTTTTGAGCAAATCTTAAGTCAGTTATTAGTTCTATTTCCTCTAAATTTCTTTTTTTAAGTTCTTTTATAATGTCGCCAGCTATTGATCTATAAAGAGAATCAAATGGATCTTTATCTTTATTTCTTAAATTTTGATAAAAATATTCATTAGTTCTATGTTTATAAAGTTTGTTTTTAATGAGAGGTTTTCCAGTTGAATCAGTTGCATTGATAAGTATATTTAAGTCCTCTCCATTTGATTCTTTGATTTGACCAGTAATAACAATGTCTGATAAAAAATCAGAGCTAGTTGTAACTGTTACATTTGCAAAAGCATTTGTTTCATTAAGTGATCTCATCATCTTTACAGCAAATCTTCTTGATTCAGCTCTTCTCAACTCTGGCCATATTCCTCTATCACGACTAGCAGCATCATCTCCATACAGACCGGGGTCTAGTTCAACAACATTAATATCTAGTTTTGTTGACATTGTTGAAGCGTCTAATTCAAGCTCCTCATAAGACATTGAATTTGTAATGGGTGATGTGGTTTCACAACCAACTAAAAAAAATATTATTAAAAATGAATTAAAAAATTTCTTTAACATTTTAAAGTCTCCGGTTTAATATTATTATATATTGCATAATTCCTTATTAGTTCTTGCTTAATTTGTTCATCTTTCTCTTTACCAATTGCTTCTTTTAGCTGTATAGAAACTTGATTAGTATCTTTAATCTTACTTATACAAGCAGGCACTGCACCATTAGCTAATACATTATTGTTTGCAACAATATTTTTTTTATTAATCTCATTAATTTTTGGCGTACCAAGTGTGCTGCTAGAAGATTTAATTTGAGATTTTTTAATATCAGATCCTGAGATAGAGCCTCCTGCATTTGTTTGTTTTACATTTAAATTAGTTGTTTGTGTAAGTTGAGATATGCATTCCAAATTTGCTTGAGCTAAAAGTTTATGAAAATACTCATCTTTAGCCATCACAATCTCCTCATTTGTCATATTTTCCTCATCAATTACAAGCTTAATTTCTTCATCGCATAAAATTTTTGCAACCTTACTGTCATCCTCTGAAATTATGAAAAGAGGAATTAATAAAACCAAGGTGAATATTTTAATTTTCATCTTTTATAGCAGTTGGAATTCTTCTTATATTTATTTCTACCTTGAATATCATTAAGTACAAGACAGCTGCTGCGTAAAGAGCTAACCCATAAAGAACATAGATTAGATTTGAATATCCTTTAACATTATTTGCCATTGCATCTGCAATATTATTATTTATTACATTTTCTCTGATTGATATATTCTCAAGATAGTCATCAATATAAATAGGTAAAACCTCAAGAACAAGATCATATCTATCTTCAAAATCTCCTATTCTTTTGAAATCATTAATATCTGAGATCTCTATAAAAAAATTTGTTAACCCTCTTATAAGCCCATCATAGTCTAGACCTAGGTATGAATAATTATCATTAAAATATTCCTCAAGAATTCTCGGTGTAATTTTATTATAAAAATTATTTACGTTTTGTTGTGAGTCATTAAACTGTTTTGAGATTGCTAGATGAAGAGCTTGAAATCTTTTATCAACGGGTTTTTTCTCAGAGTCGTTATTGGATGAATTTATACTGTTTGAAATTTTTGTATCAGCAAGAGTTTTCTTTGGCTTGGGAAATAAAGAACTTTTATATGCTTCATTATAAGAAATTTTTGGTAATTTTCCAGGAGATGTGTTTGGAGAATCTATTATTAAAATTAAACTATATACTAGCATTAGAAACGCTCCGATCAGAGCAAGAGTTCCTAAGATAATAAGAAAATATCTAGATATTACTATTAATATATTTTCAACCTTTTCAATCATATGTATAAAATATACACTATATAATCTAATATTTAAAATATTAACATGTTTCAATTAACTAAGATGAGGACTATATTTTTACTTTTTTTATCAGCATTTTCTTTTAATGTAGAAGCTAATTTTGATAACAAGTGTCCGGTGCTAATAACATTAAGGTTTCAAACAAATGATGATGCTTATAAAGATGCTATAGCAAAAATTAAACGATGTGAAAAATATGATATTTTATCTGTTACTAGTTTTTTAGAAGAATCTATAAGTAAAGTTTATATAACTGATTTAATTCAAAACTTCTGTATGTTTAATCATGAAATAATAACTTTGATAGATGAGCAAACTTCAAACCTAAGTTGTGTGCATAGAGGTAAACAAAGAGTTGATAGAAAACTTAATTAACCAATACAAAGATTTAATCCCATCATTATTAATACAACTATTGATGGTAACCAGATTATAGGTCTGACCATTGGAATCGAATATAAATCTAAAGCAGCACCAACTAAATAGGTAATTCTTAAACCAAACCATATTTTTGCTAACAGTAAGTTAGCTTCACCCATTTCCATAACCACTGATAAAACAGCCAAAGCTAGAAATAATGGCAATGATTGTCTTAAATTATCACTTGCCGATGCCATTCTTGCAGATAACTCTGTCATTCCAGATAGATCACCACGTGTATATGTCCAATTAACAAATGGTACTTTATGTAATGAAAGGCTCATTGTTAAAAAAAGATGTAATATATAAAACATTCCAACACAAATTATTAAATTCTCCATACTTACTCCTTTGTATATATATTTATATTAATATTTTAAATTAATTTTTAATTCATCTAAATAAGATTCATAGTTTTTCCAATAATCCATCCCGCTTTTATATATTGGTTGACGGACTTGTTCAGCGCTGGGTGTCTTTACTGATCTTGTAGATTTATAAAATTCAAGACACTCGTTCTCAAATGGTATCTCACAATATTCCAGAATTTGATTAACAGATTCTTCAAAATTATTAACTACATCTTCATAATTAATAGATAAAATTTGATCTGGAAGTACATTATTCCAGTGATCCATCAATTCAATATAGTTATTGTAATATCCTGCTAAATCTTTTAAATCATATGTAAACTCCTGTCCCTCTGCAAAAAGCTGTTTATAGCAAGCAAAACATGCAGACATAGAAGACCTTCTTATATCAATAATTTTTGCATTAGGAAGGATTAATTTTATTAATCCAATATGTCTAAAATTATTAGGCATTTTATCAAGGAAATATTGCTTATCCGTTCTAAAGACCTCACTATCTGCAATATATTTTTCGCCAATCATTTTTAATTGTGGCGCAGATAAACTTAATAATATGTCTGGATATCTTGAGCTAATATCTTGTGCCTTTCTTTCATTTAACCTTAAAGCTGTTGAAATAATATTTGGAAGTTCATGAGTAGCTTCAACCATAGAATGTGATGAAAGTATTTGCTCTATTAAAGTTGATCCAACTCTTGGTAAACCTAATATAAAAATTGGAGCCTTGTTTTCTGATCCCCAATCTTTTTTCATTTCAAATAATTCATTAGTACAGACATCTTTTTGATTATTACAATCTCTTTCAAAATCATCGATATTAAATAATGCTTTATTATTTT
>MDTG01177294.1_pt1 | contig 12570 bp, 9 predicted proteins | sample 811421 | NCBI WGS metagenome assembly MDTG01 (sample SAMN05326645, study PRJNA326480) | marine metagenome | isolation source: seawater | place: Pacific Ocean: South East | collected 2011 | reverse complement strand
GGTTGCTACGAAGCCTACTGCGGTGGCCGCGCCGTGACCGAGCGCGCGCAAGCAACCCTGGGCGGCGACGGTTTGTGGGACGTCGGCCGCGTCGTCGCTGCCGCGGATGGAGGCGACGGCAAGGCGATCGAGATCCTCGACGAAGCGGCGCTCGCGGCTACGACGTTGGTCTCCAACGCAGCGATCCTCCTGAACCCCAGCGCGATCGTCCTGGGCGGAGGCATGCTGTCCGGCTGGCCCGCGCTGCGAGAGCGGATCATCCAGGGGGTCCAGGCGTCGACAGACGCCAGCATCCACGCAGATCTCGCGTTTGTCCCCAGCATGGGGGGCAGCGACGCGATCCTCTGGGGTGCAGCAGCCGCGACCGGCGCCCTTTGGCAGCGCTGAAGCGGCGCGTCTGGTCGCGCCGGAGGTTCGGAACTCGTATGCTCCCAAGCGACATGCGTCCTGCTGGGTCGGCAGCGGCGCTTGGATCGCGGCGTTCCGCGCCTCGACCGGCAAACCAGGGAGCACATGCAAGTCGCGGTATTGATCGGCGGTCGGTCACCTGAGCACGATATTTCCGTGTCGTCGGCTCAACAGGTGCTGGCGCACCTAGATCGTGACAAGTGGACCCCGTGGCCGGTGCTGCTAGGGCGCGACGGCACGTGGCGGCCTGGCCGACGCGCCTTAGCGACCGGGCAATACTGGAACCCGAACGACCCCGCGGCTCTGCACAGACCAATGCGACCCGGCCTCGCAATGGACTGGCTGCTCGACGAGGTGGGGGTCGATGTCGTCTTCCCGGTGCTTCATGGGGCCTTCGGAGAGGACGGCACCGTGCAGGGCTTGCTTGAGCTCTACGACCTACCGTTCGTGGGCAGCGGATGCGCGGCGTCAGCGATGGCAATGGACAAGCTGCGAACGCGGCAGGCCTACCAAGCAGCGGACATACCCATCGCCCCCGCATACGTACCGCCAAATCCGTCGGCCCGGGACGCTGGCGCGGGCTTCGCGGCCATCAGAGCGTCCGTGGGGGTGCCGTCCTTCGCCAAAGTGGACGTCTCGGGCAGCACGGTCGGAGTAGCCCGCATCTGCACCGAAGCCGACCTCACCGCCTTCTTCTCCGACTATCAGGCCGACTTCCGCAGATGGTTCGCAGAAGGCGAAGTCCAAGGCGAGGAGATCACGGTGCCTGTGCTCGGGAACACCGGCGACGCCGTCGAAGCGTTGCCGCCCGTCGGGATTTACCCCGTCGATGATGGCTGGTTCACGCATGACGCCAAATATCGCCCAGGCGCGACAGAAGAGATCGTCCCGCCGCGGGGCTTGAACGACGCACAGCTCCGCGAGGTCCAGCAATTGGCCGTGCGGTGCCATGAGGTGTTGGTCTGCGACGGCATGTCCCGAACCGACATGATCTATACGCCCTCAGGCCCCGTCGTGCTGGAGACGAACACCATCCCCGGCCTGACCAGCAACAGCCTGCTGCCGCTCTCCGCGGCTGCTGCGGGCGTGTCTTTCCAGGCGCTGCTGAACCGCTTGCTAGAGCTCGCACTGCAGCGCAGCAACCGCGCCCAAACAGAGTTCCCCCGGCCTCACCCCGACGAGCCCGCGACGCGCTCGCAAACGATGCGCACATGACCCTCGCGCTGTCACTGGTCGGCAGGCAAGATCCGGAGACCGGCGGCGAGACCGCGGCATCGCTGTGGGACCACTTGGTCGACGTCGCGCTCGCCCCAGGCGTCGTCGAGCTTGCGCTGGTACTGGCGACCGTCGCCGGATGCATAGGGACGTGGTGGCGACTCGTGTCGCTTGTACGCAACGCCAGAGACCGCGCCGCGCTCGGCGACTACTTGCTCGGCGTCGAGCAGGCGCTCCAGGGCGACCTCGCCGGCGCCGAGAAACGCCTAGCCAGCGTCTTAGAGCAAGATCCAGAGAACCATTACGCGCGGCTTATGCTCGGCAAGGTCCTCGGCGACCTCGGCGAAACCGAGCGAGCGCACCAACAGCACCTCTACTTGCAGAAGGCCTTCGCCGTCGAGAGCGGCGAAAACGAGCTCCTTATGGCCCGCAGCTTGCTCGCCGCCGGTTTGCCAGCCGAGTCCGCTGAAGTCGCCGAGCAGGCTATGGAGCGGATGCCGGGGAACGCGAACGGGTGGGGCTTCCTCTACCGGGCCCGGCTACAGCAAGGCGAACACAAAGCGGCTGCGCGAGCGGGCCGTCGGCTGCTGCCGCTCCTAAAGAGCGCAGAGGAGCGACGACGTTGGCGGAGCGAGCTTGCCCGAAACTACGCGGAGCAAGGCGCGCTGGCGTGGCGATCGGGCGACGTTGCGTCGGCCGCCACCGCCGCGAAGGCGGCCGAAGCGCTCGATGACCAACACAGCAGCCTGCCGCTGCTGCGCGCGCGATTGACGGGATCACAGCATGGCGTGCCCGCAACTGCGAGGCAGCTGGCCACGGTCGCGCGTGCGGGTTCGCCCTCGGGAGACGCGTCTCGACTCCCCAAGCCCGTAACGGCCTGCCCGCCGCTGCGCATGGAGACGTTCGCAGGCCTGCTGGAGCCCGCGCGATGGGTCTGCCGCGCCTGCGGTGCACCGCTCGATCGCGAGCTGTTGCAGTGTCGTCGATGCGGCGTCTCCTCGCCTGCAGAGCTGGTGGAACCAGCGCTGACGAGGTCGCTGGAGTCACCCGCTGAGGCAATGGACCGGATCGACGTCAACGCCGCGCACGTAGGCCGCCTGGTTGACGCGCTAAGACACGGAGAGGCAAGTGCGCGTGATGAGCTCGTCGCCCTCGGTCGCGCCGCGATACCCGCGCTCATCGATGCAGGCGCAAAAGGCGACGAGGTCGTTCGGGACATGATCGTAGAGGTCTGCCACGCCATGGGCGCCGAGCTGCTGCCAGCGTGGTTCCAAGCTCGCGATCAACATTCGCAGCGCAGATTCTGGGGTAGAGGAGACGGCCCAGACAGCGTGCTGAGCGCCGCGCTGCAACGGTTCGGCCGCGACGCCCTCCCACACGTCCAAGAGATGATGCGGTCCGCGGCGAGCGACCACAGGACCGTCTTCATCGACTTCTTCTTAGGCATGGGGGACTTGGACGCCTTCCAAGTGGTGCTTGAGCGCTTCCCTCCGATCGACATCCTGCATCGGATCAACCGTGCGCCAGCGCCGCTGCTAGAGACGTTCCTCCACGCGATCCCGCGGGGGCACTTCCTCGTCGAGTCGATGCTGCTTGAACCGACGTTCTACCGAGACGAAGCGCTCCTGGCTGCCGCTAGACGAGCTCAAGACCCAGAGGTCTTCGTCGAGGTCATGCTGCGTCGCGGAGCCACACGAACGCTCGTGGGCGCCGCGATCGACGCGATCGCCGACGACGACATGGCGCCGATCGCGGCGCGATTGCTGGAAGGACTCGGCGACGCTGTGCTCGAGCACTGCCTCGCTGCATACGCTCGCCCAGACGTCTCGGATGATGCTCGCAGCCGCCTTGCACGCGTGTTGGTGCGCGGCGGCGCTGCCGCAGCAGCGCACATCTCAGACAGCTTCGGCCCGGAGCCCAGCCGATCAGATGACGAGCTGCGCGCGCTCCTCGTGGTCATTGGTGACCAAGCAGTGGGCACCCTTGTGACCTCATACGAACGATCCGGCTGGCTCGAGAAGGTGAGCGCGGGCCTAGTCTCACGGTACAACAACCGCCGGCTCCAAATATCCCTGGCGCTTGGTGAACTCGGGACGGCACCCGCGATCGCTGCGCTGCGATCACTGCGCCGTGATGAAAAGGACGACAACCTCCGGATCCACCTGGATCGCGCGCTGCACCTAGCCAAGGATCGCCGTGGCTAAGCTCGGAAAACTGGCCGCGAGGGGGCTGCTAGCGCCCTTCAAAGCGCTGCTGCCAAAGAGCCCGTGGCTGCGCGTGCTCCTGTATGCGCTGCCAATCTTGGTCGTGCTCGCATTCTTCGGTCCGGCGCTGGAAGTCGTCTTGCGCCTGATGGAGTTCGTGCTGCAAATCCTCCAGCCGATGCTGGAGACGACCGTCGGGCGAATCTTGCTCGTCGTTGCGCTGCTAGCATTGACGGCTGCGATCCTGTGCTGGCTACTCCGGGCGCGCGTCCGAGAGATGCGCGCAGAAGCGATCCTGGGTCGTCACTTGTTCGCGACCGCGGCGTTGGTCGGGATGAACCGCGGACGCAGCCGCGAGCAGTTCCAGCGAGTTGCGCGATACCGCGGACCGACACCCGCTCGCTTTCCGCATGTGGTCCAGGACGCGCAGTTAAAGCTCGCGCGGCTGGCGCTTGAAGCGGGCGACGTCGACAACGCGCTCGGCTGGCTCGCGCGCGTCGTCGAACCCGGCTTACCCAAGGAGCTACAGCGGTCGATGCTCCAGTTGCGCCTCGAAGCGCTGCGGCGACAGGGGCAGGTGCTGCCCGCGACGCTGCGACGAGAAGCAGAGAGCGCGCTACAGCGCTTTCGCGGCGACGTCGTCGTCCTCGGTGTGCTGCGAGATCTCAGCGAAAGTGAGGGCAACGTCGACGAGGCGATCAGCTGGCAAGAGCAGATCGTGGCGAGCGCCGCCCCCTCAGATCGTCCGATCGAGCAGCAGCGCGCCGTCGATATGCTTAGCGGCGCCGGTCAGGCCGCACTCGAGGCCGGCGACTATGACCGCGCGCGCAAGCTCGCCAACAAACTCCAGAAAGCGGACCCGACAGGTGAGGTCGGCCTGCTGCTATCCGGAGACGTCTGCCGTGCCACCAACACGCCCCGCAAGGCCGCCCAGCTCTACGGCAAGGTCCGCAGCCCCGCTGGTCTGGACCGCATCGCCGAGCTCCTCTCGGATTACCCTGGCGTCGTGGAGATCCGCGAGCTCCTCGCTTGGTGCCCGATGCAAGGGATCCTGTTGGTGGTCGCGCGCGAGTTAGCCAGGGCGGGGGACATGGACCGCGCCAAGCGCGCCGCGCGCGTGGCCGCCGAAGCGCTCGGCCCCACGCCGACGACCTGCGCCGTCCTCGCCGAAGTCCTAGAGCTCCTAGGGGAGCAGGAGAAAGCGACCCTGCTACGTGAAGAGACGGTCGCGCAGCAGCTGATGCGCCCGACCGCGCATGCGACCAGCAAGGATGATGGTGCCGGAGGCGGGACTTGAACCCGCACGAGTTGCCTCGCAGCTTTTTGAAAGCTGTGCGTCTGCCAATTCCGCCACTCCGGCTCGAGACGACGCGAGCCTAGAGCCGCCCGCCGCACCATGCAACCTTTGCGATGCGTTGCGTCGAGCCGCGAGATCAGATCACCGCGGGCCAAGCGCGACCTATCAGCTCATCGTGACGACGAGGTCCTCGTCAACTTCAGTCTGGAGGAGGTTCTGGATCGCCATCAACGTCCCTGACGTGGAGCTGGGGCATGTGCCGCAGGCGCCCTCGTAGCGGATGTAGAGCGTCTTCCCCTCGAGCCCGATGACCTGAAGCCCGCCGCCGTCGCCGGCAAGGGCTGGCCGCACGCGGTCATCCAACAGGGCGTTGATCTGGGACAGAACCTCGGGGTCGCCGCCTTTAGGAATGCTCGCGAGCGGATCACTCTCTGCAGCGGGGGGCGGGGCCGCCTCGACCTCTTCGGGTTCGTGGCTCTCGAGCAGCTTGGTGACCTGTTCAGCGACCGCGCGCCAATCCGCTTCGGCGGTCATGCTCACGGTGACGAAGTTGTCGCAGAAGAAGAGGGTCTCGACACCCTGAACCGCGAACATCGCCTGCGCCAGCGCGTCATCCTTCGCTTGCTCGGGCTTCGCGTAAGCCTGCGTCTGCCCCGGCTGGGCCATCGGCTTGTCCATCAGGAACTTAAACGCGTTGGGGTTCGGCGTTGGCTGGATACTGGTGACCTTCATACGTCCATGTAGGATAGCAGTTCTGCCCGTGGCAAGCTCCCCCGGGCCGGGGATGACCTACGAAGTCGACCGGTAATGACTGGCCGCCTCAACGCGCGACGCGGTAGACGCCCCCAGAATCGGTAGCCAACTGCTCCAGCAATTCGCTCGTCTCGCCCAAGGCGATCGTTTGGATTCGGATCAACCGCCCGGCGTTCCAGAGGCGCGCCATCTTGGCCAGAGCGGCGACATCAGCGACGTAGCCCGAGCTCGGCCGCCCGTCGGTCAACACGAAGATGGTGTCCACGGCGTCATCTTCGAACGCTGACTCCAACGAGGCGAAGACGTTCGTGGACCCTTTGCCAAAAAGCTCGTCGACGAACTCCTCAGCGGCCTTACGGCGCCGAGAGCTCAGCGGCTGCAGACGATCGAACATCTCATCCGCGCTGTCAGCGAATCCGACGACGTTCAGCGCGCTACCTTTGGGGAGCCGCTCAAACACCGACCGGAGTTGACGCTTGGCCTCATCTAGCCGCGTCGTGTCGCCGGTGCCAAAGGGCTTATTCATGCTACCAGACGTGTCGACTACGAACGTCAAGCGTCGGCTGTGCACAGGCATGTCCCAATACGACGCGCTCGTGCCCTTGGGCGCCGCTCCGCCGGCAGGATCCGTCTTGAGCGGGAGCTCGATGTCCCGCCCAGCGGTCTTCCACCATGACTGCCACTGCTTCGCGTCGGAGAAACCTGCCCCAGTGATCTTGTTAAGCGCCGTCCAGGCGTCATGCCGAAGGCGGCCCTTCTCTTTGCGGAGGCGATCGATAAGCGCGGTCACTGCAGGCTTCGTCGGCGCGATCACGGCCAGCTCGAAGGCCGCCGCCCGCACGCGCCAATCTCGGTGATCAAGGTGATCGACAGCGGCGCGAGCGCGCGCGGACTCACTTGCGGTTTGATCACGCTTCAGCGCCTGCAGCCACGCGGCCTTGGCCTCAGCTTTGAGCTTCGGCGCGAGCGCTCTCACCGCCATGGCGGCGGCTTCGCTTACCGGCGGCTGCTCGAAGAGGGTCATGATCCGCGCGGCCTGATGGCCGGGGCCGCCGTCTGCGAGCGCCGCGACGACCTCGGCCTCCGCGCGGACCGCACCTACGCTGGAGCACGCGGCGCGGACAACCGACACGTCCTTGTCTCGCAATAAATTACCGAGCACCGCGCGAGCTTCGCCGTGTCGCTCGGCTGGCGCTAGCGCCAACGCGCGCGCCGCGGCCGCGCGAACACGCGCGTCCTTAGAGTTGCACGCGCCGCGCTCCAACGCCGCGAAGAACGAGGCGTCTCGCAGCGCCGCGGACCATCGATCAGCGAGCTCTCTTTCGAATGCGCGGTCTGCGGACGTCATCATGCGCCAAATGGTCGCAGACGCGGCGTCGCTCGGAGCGCACAGGAGGCCGCTCAGCGCCGCCCGGCAGACGTCCGTGCGCGCGTCTTTATCGAGCCGCCGCGCCAGCTGCAGCGCCGCGCGGTGAGCGTCGGCGTGTCGATGATCGGCCAGCTGTTGGACCGCTGTGCTAGCGACGAGCAGGTTCTTGGCGCCGGCCAGATCGACGCGAAGCGAATCGACCTCGGCGTCGCCTTCCCATGCTGCCAGCGCCTGCAGCGGCATGCGCTGCGCAGCGCCCGCGACCGCCTTGAGCTCCGCGCAGAGCGCAGCGCGCGCTCCTTCGTGATCACCGACGCGCGCGAGCGCGTAACAAATGGCTTGCCGACGAACGCGGTCGTTCCTGGTGCCCGCGAACGCCACGACGAGCGCATCAACACCGTCACTCGACTGCTTTCGGAGCGCCTCTGCGATCGACTCTAACAAACGCGCAGACGCGGGTCGGTCGAAGGCGGCGACCAAGGACGGAACCGCGCCAGAGCGAGCCCGCGCGCCGAGCGCGCGCACGACCGTCATGATGTAACTCGCCGTTCGAGCGCGGCCGAGCTCTGCGCAGAGCATGGCGGTCGCCGAGCGGCCGGCGTAACGGCCGAGGTCTCTGGCGGCGCCGTGGCGCATGCGCTCCGGCGCAGAACTCACCGCCTGAAACTTGGCGACGGCGTCTTCTTCAGACTTCGGGCGCTGCCCCACAGCGCACGGGCTCAGCAACGCCAGCGATATCAAGATCAGCGACCGCCTCATGGCCATATCGTATCGAGCGCGACTGTCCCCGGCCAAGCGCCGGACGCGGTTCGCCATGCGCCACATCGACGTTCGAGCTTGGCAGATCTTCCGTGCGCGACCAGGGGCAAGAATCTACAGCCCTACGAGCATGTCAGGGTGCCGGTTGAAGCATGCGCAGTCTATGTTCGTGGCCTGTCGAGGAGCTCTTTCGGGCCTCGACTCGTGACTCCCCTGCTCCGACAGCCGACCACCGGTGTTTTCTAGCAACCTCTCAGCCTTCTTCCTGCCAGGCCTCATCCACCAGTTCGGGAATCTTCTCCTGACCGTGCAGGGCAACGTCTTGCACGTGCAGCCAGACGGGATCGACGACATGCGGGAGTCCGTCCTGGGCGCAGTGAAGCGCGGCAGCGCGAGCTTGGACATCGTCCGCGCGCTCCTCGGCGATGAGTCTAGTGACGTCGGCCTCGCACCAACCCTCCTCAGCGAACTCATCGAACTCGCGCGCGTACCCTTGCGAGAGCGCGGCCTGACGCTCACCCTCGAGGAGGAAGAGAGCGGGGATGCGTGGGTCTATTCAACGACGTTCGTCACGGTGTGCGCGAACGCGCTGCGCGCATGGGTGACGACTTTGCCGGCGGCTAGCGACGGCGCCGTGCGGGTGCGGATCGGCCGCGCATCGGACGGCCGCGTCAAGGTGCGGCTGGACTTTCAACCCGCGCCAGGGAGCCTGCCTTTCCCGCTAATGTCCGAGAAAGTGGCGAGCGTCTTGAGCGAGCTGACGCGGGAAGCGGGGGCTTCGGTTGAGGTGAACACGACCGACGACGACCTAGAGATCCGGTTCGCGGTGGTGGGACCCATGCAATCGTTCCAACCTTGAGGACCGCTCGAGGTCGCGACCATCTACTTGTATCGGCGGCCATCCATACGCGCCCGTCGGTCGACTGACACCAACGCACTGCTGTGGCTAAATCGAAGATCATCGTCATCGAGGATGAACCCGACATCGCTGAGATGATCGCCTACAACCTGCGGCGCGAGGGCCACAAAGTCTCAGTCTGCAGAGATGGCGAGCAAGGCCTCAGCCGGATCCGCACGGACAACCCAGACCTCGTCGTCCTAGACCTGATGCTGCCAGGAATCGACGGCGTCGAAGTGTGCCGCATGGTGAAGTCCGACCCCGTGACGAGAGCTACGCCGATCATCATGGTCACCGCCAAGAGCGAAGAGAGCGACGTCGTCCTAGGCCTCAAGATCGGTGCTGACGATTACATCGCCAAGCCATTCAGCCCGAGGGAGTTGGTCGCGCGTGTCGACGTGGCCCTCCGCCGAGGCGGACGGCAAGTGGTCGCCGAGCCGGGCGAACGCGTCGTCCGGGGCACGCTCACCGTCGACTTAAGCCACTACGATGCCCGTGTTGACGGCCAGCCCATATCCCTTACGCCGACGGAGATACGGCTGCTTCACTTTTTGGCGAAGCACCCAGGGCGCGTATTCTCGCGCGCGCAGCTACTGAGCCGTGTCATCGGGGAGGACGCCGTCGTCACCGATCGAAACATCGACGTGCACGTTCGCGCGCTGCGCCAGAAACTCGGCGAGCATGACGCGGTCATCGAGACGGTGCGCGGCGTCGGCTACCGGTTCGCGCAGGACGACGCGTAATCTCTGCTCTTCGACCTCTCCAGGCTCACGCAACCGCTACGAACCCCGCCAACCTTGACCACCGCGCTGATCGCCTCAACCTTCCTGCTCGCCGCGGCAGCCTGGGGTTGGCACCGGAGCGCCGTCGCGCGTCGCGCCGCCCTAGAGGAGCTGCGCGAGCGCGCGGAGTCTGTCGCCGCTTGCAGCGCCGAGGTCGAGCGCTTGCGCGCTGGCCTCTCAGGCGCGAGCGACGGGCTGATCGTCGTCGACGAGAGGGGCCTCGTGGCAGCTTCCAACCCGGCAGCGCGAGACATTGCGAACCTCCCCGATCAGGATCACCGCGGCGCACGCATCGAGGACTTGGTCGCGTGGCCAAAGTTGCACGCAGCGCTGCGGCGATGTCGCGACGACCACACGCCCCAGAAATTCGAGTTGGAGATCGATGAAGGCGAACCACACGCGCGCCGGCTATCCGTGCGCTGCCAGCCACTGCCAGGGCGCGGCGCAGTGGTGGGCATCGACGACCAGAGCCGGATCAGACGGCTAGAGTCCCTCCGCAGGGATTTCGTCGCCAACGTCTCACATGAACTGAAAACGCCGCTGACCGCCATCCAGGGCTTCGTCGAGACAGTGCTAGACGACCCTGAGATGTCGACGCCGACGCGAACGCGGTTCCTCGAACGCATCGCGCAACAAACGCAACGGCTGACGACGCTGGTCTCGGATCTGTTGACGCTTTCGAGATTGGACGATGATAAGGCCATCATGTCGCCAGAGCCGGTCGACATGGTCACGGTGATTCAAGACGCTGTACGCGACCTTATGCCGATCGCCGAGCGAGAGGACCTTGAGATGGTCGTCGAGCTGCCCGATCAACAACTCCTTGTTCGCGCGGAGCAAGAGGCGCTCCGACAGGTCGCCGGAAACCTGATCGACAATGCGTTGAAATACACCCCTGAGCGCGGCGTGGTGACCTTGAGGCTCACGAACACCGGGGACGAAGCCCTGCGCCTGGAGGTCGTGGACACGGGGATCGGGCTATCCAAGGAAGACCAGGAGCGCGTATTCGAACGGTTTTACAGGGTCGACCGCGCCCGGTCCCGCCAGCTCGGCGGCACCGGCCTCGGGCTGTCGATCGTGAAGAACACCGTCCTCAACCTGGGCGGCGAGATGGGGGTGAAGAGCGAGGTTGGCGTTGGGAGCCTCTTTTGGATTCAACTTCCGCTAGCGCAGCCACCAGCAGAGCCGACCCCAGACGCTGCCCGCTGAGCGCCAGCCGGCGCGCCTATTGAATTAGACCGCCGCGCTCAACGAACTCGTCGCTCTTATCCGCCATGCCCTTCTTGGCATACTCGCGGACTTCTTCCGTGATCTTCATCGAGCAGAAGCGAGGTCCGCACATCGAACAAAAATGCGCGACCTTCGCGCCGTCCTGAGGCAGCGTCTCGTCGTGATAGGCCTTCGCGGTCTCGGGGTCGAGCGACAGGTTGAACTGATCATCCCACCGAAACTCGAACCGCGCCTTGCTCAGCGCGTCGTCACGATCCTGAGCACCCGGATGCCCCTTGGCGAGGTCGGCCGCGTGCGCGGCGATCTTATATGTAATCACGCCCTGCTTGACGTCGTCCTTATTGGGCAGGCCCAGGTGCTCTTTAGGCGTCACGTAGCAGAGCATCGCGCAACCATAACTGCCGATCATCGCTGCGCCGATCGCCGAGGTGATGTGGTCATAGCCCGGAGCGATGTCGGTGGTCAAAGGGCCGAGCGTGTAGAACGGCGCCTCGTGGCAGTCCTCCAGCTGCTTGTCCATGTTCTCCTTGATGAGGTGCATGGGGACGTGACCGGGACCTTCGATCATGACTTGCACGTCGTGCTCCCAGGCGCGCTTGGTCAACTCGCCGAGCGTCTCCAGCTCACCGAACTGGGCGCCGTCGTTCGCGTCCTTGATGCAGCCAGGTCGGAGCCCGTCGCCGAGCGAGAACGACACGTCGTAGCGCTTCATGAGCTTGCAGATCTCATCGAAGCCCGTGTAGAGGAAGTTCTCTTGGTGATGGTGGAGGCACCACTTCGCCATGATCGACCCGCCCCGAGAGACGATGCCGGTAACGCGCTCCGCGGTCAGCGGGACGTAGCGTAGCAGCACCCCGGCGTGGATCGTGAAGTAGTCGACGCCCTGTTCAGCCTGCTCTTCGAGCACCTCGAGGAACATCTCCAGGTTCAGCTCTTCGACCTTGCCCTTGACGCGCTCCAGCGCCTGATAAATCGGGACCGTGCCAATGGGCACCGGGCTGTTGCGGACGATCCACTCGCGGGTCTCGTGGATGTTCCGGCCAGTCGACAGGTCCATCACGGTGTCAGCGCCCCAACGCGTGGCCCACTGCAGCTTCTCGACCTCTTCTTCGATCGAAGAGCCGAGCGCGCTGTTGCCGATGTTGGCGTTGATCTTCACCAAGAAATTGCGGCCGATGATCATCGGCTCAATCTCAGGGTGATTCTTGTTGGCAGGGATGATCGCGCGTCCCTCAGCGATCTCCTTCCTGACAAACTCGGGCTCGACGTTCTCGCGGATCGCGACGAAGCGCATCTCTTCGGTGATGACGCCCCGGCGGGCGTAGTGCATCTGCGAGAAGTTCGTGTCGCCACGGGCTGTGCGCGCGTCGATCCACGCCTGTCGGCGGCGCGGGATGCCGAGCCGGACATCACAGCCCTGCGGCCCCGTGGTGTCGTAGACCCTCAGCAGGTCTCCGTTCGTGAGGCGGATATCCCGTGCCGGGACCTCCATGTCCCCAACGGTCACCTTGTCGGACATCGGGAACGACTCAGAGAGCGGGCTCAGCCCCGCCTGCGGCATGGTATCGGTCATAAGCTGCTGTTTCCTACGCCGGTCTGAACCGGATCAGGTTCCAGGGGTACTTCTCAGCTCGTCTCGACGAACGCCCCCAAGC
>MDTG01142325.1_pt1 | contig 12570 bp, 30 predicted proteins | sample 811421 | NCBI WGS metagenome assembly MDTG01 (sample SAMN05326645, study PRJNA326480) | marine metagenome | isolation source: seawater | place: Pacific Ocean: South East | collected 2011 | reverse complement strand
GTGTAATATTTAAGGAGCCAGATTTCAACCGCGGCACATCGCGGCGGCTTCGCCTTGCTTATCATGGCAATTCGTCCTTTGGTTTTTTGGTAATCATCTAAATATGTGTATGCCTATCATGAATCCTATACTCAAGAGATACAAGAAGCGGGCGCCTCGCATACCTGATTACACCTGTGCTGATCTGGATCGTGTGATTGATCGCATCACTGAACTGAACCTACCCTTGAGAGAGCATAGATGGTTCATCACTCGCATCGAACGACTCAGAGCCGCCAATGAAGCCTTGCGAGACTCATCACAGTATTGGTATGACATCATCAAAAGTTGGCTAAAATAACACATGAGCAAAGTTTCAGAACAAGTGGACGAGATCATCGACATCCTGGCAGAACAACAGGAGAGCATAGACATCTTGGCCGAGGATGTGGCCTATCTCTATGAAGAAATGGAGATTGCCTATGATTCTGTGACCAACAGAGTGGAAGCAGATGCATGGGTGGATCTCATTGTGATGCTGATGTATGCACCTAATTTGGTGTTGGCATTTCTGGTGATGATCACCATATCACTGTGGGCCCTGTTCACATATTATGCCAAGGAGTGGATCAAACACAAGTTCTCCAAGTGATTCAGGCAGTGTATGACGAAAAAATCGGGGTTATTGCATATATAATCACATCATGGCAGGTTCAAGAACAGCATCCAAAAACAGAGTCAAACAAGACCGCAAACAACATGACGGCAGAGACATTGTGCCAGTGATGGTGGCCGGCAAAGGTCGTGGTGCTCACATTGGTGCACGATACAAGGATGACGAATTTTCGTTGATTGTGGATCATAATGGTCAGGCCATTGCGTTCAAGTTGTTATAGATCAACAGCCAACATCATGCTCACAGTTGCCACATCCACAGGACTGACAAGAGCCACCGTTGGAACAGTGACATCCATGACCACATACTATACAGATTGAATTGCTCATGCAGATACTTAGCATAACAAATAATTGATCATTTTTTGATTGATAGAGTATAAAAAATGAATCATTTTTGTAGGTGTGTGTAAGGGCGATGAAGAACACCGCCCTATGATCAACAAACACCCCTACTGAGGTAGGAGTTCTTTTAGAGTGCGTTTGGCCCTGGTGCCACGATAACAGAGTGCGTAGTGTTCTTCGCAGTAGGGTGATCCACTCTTAACTGTTCTATGACCACAATAGAATTGATCCTCTTGATCAGATCCACCAAACACATATTGGCACTGTCGGCCTTCAATGATGTCTGTGGAGTATTCATCTCTTGGTCTTAGATTGAATATTATGTTTTTTAATTTTGCGTCCATCATGCACCTCTCTTCATACAAGTTACATCAGCAACCAACTTCCACGAATCTGGTCTCATCTTGATGAGTTCTGCCAACTTGATGGCCATTCTCAGACTCAGTTCATTCATTCGCTTCATGTTTTCGGCCATGTAGTCTAATATCTGTTGTTCAATTGCCTTGACATCTTCAAATTTGTATTCTTCAAGCATGCCTTGTGCAATGACACTTTTGATCCTCAACAGTTTGTCATCTGGAGAATCAATGGTGAGATCAATGTAGTGGCATCTTGACATCAGTGCAGAAAGATGATCCTGTAGTTTTTTACTTCTCACTTGATCAAATTTTACATTGGTGATGAAGATCACTGCACCATCAAATTCAAACTTGTCAGGAATGCCTTCTCTGTCTAACACTCTGCTTTCTGTGTTCCATTGTATCACTCTCTTCTTGCCAGAGTCCAATGCGGCCTTTAAGATGTTCAAGGACAGATCATCGAATAAAACTGTGTCACAGTCGTCAAAAACAATCACAGAGCCTTTGGCAGAATACTCATATAACTTTTTGTAAAGTCCAATGGCGGATGTGGCACCTTTCACCACTTCCCATCTCTGTTTATTCTGTATGGTGTTGAACAGGTTGGCCTTTTGCAGTTGGTTGGTTACACCATAACTTTTGCCAACGCCTGGAGGGCCTGAAAGTATCAATGCTCTCACAGTGCCTTCTGAACAGGCTTGACTCATGTCATCTAAGATGTCGAATCTCTGTTGTATCTCAGCAAGACGTTCTGCCTCTGTTTTTTGTTGTTTGCGTGGAGTTGGAATACTAGATGTCTTGTGTGTATCGAATTCATCTGAAGAAATAATCTCAATTGCTTCTGGTGTCTTTACCTTGATGCGACAATTTCTTGGCTCAATTCCAGCCACATCCACTTTGGCTCCATCCACTGTGACATATAATTGTCCTTTTGGATTTCTTGATAAAGTACCAATCATCGGAAACACTTCATCTACTACTACATGGCGTCCGTATTCGCCCTTCTTTATTCGGATATATTGTTGTGTGTTTGTTGTCATAATACCATTATACTTTCGATGACTAAAGTGTCAACCCACACTAAAAGTGTTATTTTTCAAGGGCAAGTGGGCGGTCAAGGATAGGTACTTGCCCTTGTTTCATTGATTGGAGGTCGAATGAAATCAGTTGATCGTCATAGATGGCATATTATCATCTGTTATTGTTATGACAAATTCACCATCTTCGACCTCAAAGTTCACAGATCCTTGTTCCATGCCTTGTGGGAGTTTATCTTTGTTATACAAATATTCACCTATTGCCTGAGATAAATCATCAGCGGTAATCTTTATTTTAAAATTTGCCATTTATATACTCCTTACTGTGTTGGTAATCCATTCTAAAACTTGCACAGAATATGTCTGCACCATAGGCAATATCTCCTGTCCAACGGGTGTGGTTGCCACGAAATAACCTATGGCAAAGCCAACGATAAATTTAATCATATCACCTGTTGCATCTGTTCAAGATGCTCAATCTCCGCTTCGCGAAGTTGTCTTTCAAGTTCTTTGATTGAATTATTGAGATCATGCAGTTGGTCTTCCAAAGTGGCCAACCAATTGCCTCCAGACAATTCAATGTCTGTCTCTAGTTCTGTTTTTTCATCATACAATGCTCTCAACTTATTATTGCATCGCTCAATGGTTCTACTGTTCATATTGTATCCTCCTCAATGTGTCTTTCACTATTTGATGTGACTCTTCATGCCACGATTCGTCCCAAGTGCCTGCTGAATGCTTTTGTTCAACGGCGTAGATAACCTTGCCAACCTGTAGGGCATCGGCCATTGTCAAGTTACCATCTGTTGCGCCGGTGATACTAACAAATACTCCTGAAATGATTCCTGTAATAGATCCCATGTCTACATTATATGACATCTTCAGTTTCTGTCAATATGGTTGATGTTTATCTATACATATCTATGATGAATATTTCATTTAATTTTGTTGTTGATGCTAGAAGTCACTACAAAATTTTGGTCAATGACAAACCAATTGATTATAACCAAAAGGACTTGTTTATTTCTTGTGTTCAGCCACCAAAACTAAATTGGATTGATTTTGTTGGCGATCTTTCAATAAAAAGTTTACATTTAGATGGCATTGACCTGTTGGACTTTCATCATCATGGCTTCACGTCAAATAATTCGCGAGGCAATCAAGATTCTAAAAACATAAGGTATTATTTCAAAACCCCTATCTGGCACTGGTTTTGCACATGGAGGATTCATGACCATAGTTTTATCAGAACACTATCCAAAAATCATCAAGGATTTGTTCCGTTATGACAATAAAACACAGAACCTAGCACCCTGTGAGTCATATGACGTAATTTTAGCCAGTGTGATGCATTTTCCTGTTGAATATCCTTTCGATTATGATAATAATGCCATACTCATGGAAGCAATGGCTTTGCCTTACAAAAAGAAGAATAATGGAGTTTCCAAATCTACTGTAGTAACAATATCTAAAAATTTAGATGATGATGAGGAAGACATGGTGCATGAACATAAAAGTATGTCACCAATCACTCATAATTTACATGATGCTCCTAATATTACAAAATTAATACAACACCTAAATAAACATATCGGCAAAATCACCTATATGTCTTTCAAAACTATGGAGCCTGGAGGATACATTTATCCTCATGTTGATTCTTTATGTTCTCCAACAATCTATCATCCATTACATTGGCCAAATGGTAATTATTTTAAATGGTTTGAACATGGCTTGGTAGATTTTTCAAATAACAAGCCAAATTTTATTAACAATAATTTAGGATTACATTGTGTGGTAAACGAAAGTAATGACACTAGAGTAAGTTTTAGTTTTAATTTGGACTTACAGGATAAAAAAGCACAGGAATTCATTGTGAAATCCTATAAAAGACTCAATCCTAACTAGTCTTTCTCATCACTATGTCTCTGGGGATGTGTTCTATTAGAACTATCATCATTGAATGCCTGGGAATGATGATCAAACCATTGCATCAGTGAACCAGTACTATTTGAACTGCGGTTGTATTCTCCCTGTTGGATGTCAACTCTTGAATTTGTGGTCCCATAATCTTTTGATTTAGGAAATTTCTCCCACCATTTTCCTTTGTATCCATCTGCTCCCCCATTAGTCAATTCAATCTCCGTTGGTTCTTCACCAGCAATCAAATAATATGGAACTTTTGTTTTTTTGTCATTGTTATCGATCATATAATGTCCTTGCCATCGAATAGAAATACTGATTGAATATTATCATACATTTTTACTTTATTAACAATGGCATTACGATCGGAATACAATAAGTCGGCCAAGTGAATAGATCCTGGAGTGAGTCTTATGTCACCTTTTTGATATCCTGCAGACTCGATGATGTCCATATTATTATTTAGATAAGTTTGAACTGATCTGTCTAATGATTCTCCTGTGTCATCAACAAATCTTACAACGAAATCAGAACTAAAATGTAAACTAGGAACAAAATCGTGATGGTGATCATCTTTATCTTCAGCAAGACTATCTAAATTTTTTCCAACATCTGCGTATAAAGTATAGAGGCCACCAAATTGTTTGGCAGTGGTGAATATTTCATAATCTTGGGTATCATATTGTTCTGTTTTTGGTGTGTCAAAATACACCACCCTAATTTTCAAAGAAGTGCTTTCCACTCTGTGAACTGCCTGATTAACCTTACTTAATGCATCTCTCAGTTCATGACCTCTGGTCCCTTGGAACATAGGTTTGCCTATCCATTCATCCAGTTTTCCGTGATGTTTTTCAAAAATGCTATGAATGTAATTTAATTTGTCTTGATCATTTTTTTCAGTCAATTTGCAATCGAAAAGTCCTGGATGAATAGCATTACATTTTTCAATCCAATGGTTGATGTGTTCAACAATTTTTTCATCTGTCCAAAAATTGTTTCCATAAATTGCCCAAGGCTCGCTGATGGGATCCTGTCTTTGTTGGCTTAATAAAAATTGTTTTTGCCATTTGGCGACAAAAGTATGCTTTCTAAATTTAAAAGTTAGATCAAATACATCAACAGGATTATTCCGATTACTAAGCCTAACGGTCAAATAGTTTTTTATCATTATGGTTTGGCTTGTCCACCTTTAATGATCTCTGACAGCATCTTTTCAATTATTCTTGCCTGATTGGATGATCCTCTCATCTCTAGATCATCAATCCTATCATGTAGATAATCAATCTCCATCTCCAACAGCCTGGTGGCTTCTTTGTGATGTATGGACTTCTTGGTTATCTTGGCAGTGGCCATATAGATAGAAATGGCCAAAATTACAATACTGGCTCCAAAAAATATGCTCAATAAATCAAATCCTTGTGTGTTTTTACTCATACAAACCTCCTTTGGTTGTGTTGTTTCGTGTATATGATACACTATATCTTGTGTCTGTCAAGTTCATATCATCGCTACAAGTAGTATCACTGATATCAAAATCAAACTTAAAAAAGCAATCAATTTTTCATAGTTCATTTTTCTGGCTTCCTGACTCCACAATTTTGTTCGTTGGGTGCTTCTTCCCATTCAATTTCAAGTTGTTCTTTTTTCCTACGTCTGCTGGCCTTGAGTCCAAATCCAAACTGATGTTCTTCTTCACATTTGGCACATCTGTCGCCAACAACAATATATGATTCACATTTAGGACAAGTTTCCATTTTTTTAAATCTTTATTTTAATTATGTAGGCTCCATCTCTGTCCCACTTGATCCATCCCATTGGAAACAATCGCATCCACCATGGAGTTGGCTTTGATACATTGTCTGGATCGTTCCACATGGTATGCACTCTGCCGAATCGGCCTGACTTAGACAGTCCCACACAGGCTGGCCATGTTTGATTCAATATGTTTTTTGGTGTGTAAGTCATCTCAATTTTTTTGCCACATCCTTGGAGTGCCAACAGTTGGCATGACGTGAAAAACCAATACATTCACAGGTCAGTCCTTGTTCGGTGATGTGGACATGATGTGTCTTGCCTGGATTGCTTTTGGATTTGAATGGATAGGACACCCCCACAAATGGATGTCCTTGAAAGTTTACACCATTCACATCAATGTATCTAGTCTTAAATTTAATATATTTGTTCATATCACTTCCTGTTGATGCCAAGGCACTTCATCAAGATCCACAGAAGTCACATCATCTTCAATGCCGATGTTGCCTGCGAATGCTTGAGCAAGGTCTTTTTTTGCAAACACTTCTGAATGCCATACTCCGCCCTGTAGCCATGTCACCACCCAGTTGCAGTCCACTATGCCGCCTCTCTATCTTTCTTCATTGCCAAATGCCTTTTGAGTGATGCTATGTGATCGTTGATGGCATCTTCTTCCAACGGTTTGAATGTTTTGTTGTAATCAGCATAGAACCATTCACCTTGTGGCCTGCCTAAATAGGTTGTTTTGCCTGTGTCCATCTTCAACAGATAGATGTATTCTTCGCCTGCGTTGTATCCACGATCAAGATAGTCTGTTTCATCCTTGTACACCTTGTAGCCTGTATCCTTCTCGCCACGATCTCTGCCATAGTAGACATTCTGAACATCCTGCATAGGATTTTCTCTGTCATCGAAGTCAATCTTATCTCCAACAAACTGCCCCCATTTGGAGGCATCACCTAACATGATGGCCTCAGTGACCTTTGCTGGGTCAGTCCAATGATCTTCTAAATTGTATCCAAGTCCACCAGGATAACCATCCCAATGTTGATATGCGGCAATGATTGTGCCATCTTCTTTTTGTATTCCTATTCTTGCTCTTGTTGCCATTAGTCTGCTCTCCCAACGCCATAGGCTCTCATGCCATATTTCTTAAGAACATCAGCGAAAGCATCACAACAGACTTCTTTCAAGTCCAATGACTGTGTGCCTGCTAGTCCGTGATTGCCCATGATGTCATAGTAAGATATCTGATATCCGCCTCTATAACCTTTGTTGCCGATGCCCATCTTCTTCAAGAAAGATATGAATCTACCTCTGGCAGGATATATGGCTACATGACCAAAACCACAGTATAATGGCTCGCCATGCTTGGCAAAATATTCTTCCACGGCGTGACGTCCTGCGATTAAGGCTTCACCATAGATTTGTTGTGGCTCTTTGCCTTCTGCGTTGAATTGAAGTAATTCTTTGTTTTTTTCTAATGTTTCTAACATAAACGACCTCCTTGTTGTCTTTGTTAATACTTTTATTTTACAATCATATGGTAATCTGTCAACTGCCATAAAACTGTTATTTTACGCCAGTAATTTGCCCCACCAATGGCCACTTTGACGAATTGCGAGATTAATGGCTTCTTGTTTGCCTTCAGGAGTGTTGGGTGTTTCATATTTTTGCAACCAATCCCATGTTTCAGAATGGAAGTCATATCTTGGCCTTGGAAATTTGTATCCATTCAGTCTCACAGTCCATCCATCAAACTCTTCAATTGATCCATCCGAATACTGCATGGTCACTCCATCATATTCTGCTGATGTTTTGAGAGTGGGTGCATCTTTGAGTCTCCTCAGTTCTTCATGTTTAGGATCTTTCACTTGTCCACCATGCCCCATGTATTTTGTTTGCCACCATGGTTCACCTTTGCGGTTCCATAACCATGCCATGTTGGGAGTGAGTTCCCAATAGGTGGTGCCCCAAACACCCATTTGGATGACTGTTCTAATAGCCTATGATCTCTTTCCATGTGTTTCCTTCAACAGGATGATATTTGCCACCCTTGAACACTTCTAAATCTTTCTTATAGAATTCAATTGTATAATCGCCATCAGCCTCTCCATCATCAACCATTACTCTATCGCCAAGATCTTCAACCACAATGCCTCCAATGTATGGTTCTGTGATTGTTTTTACTCTGTCTCCTTTTAGCCACATCATGTGTTTGCCCATCCTTCCACTTTGTATTCAGCCATTTGGTCCGAAGCCTCATCATACCATTTCCAACCTTCAGATTTGGCCTCATCAATCATGCCATTGTCATAGACAAAGGATTTTAGATCATAATCTTCTGTGAGAAATGCACCACCCAACATGGATGATCCAATCTCTTGGCCATTCAATCTGCATTCCACTTTCACCATCAGCCAATCTGCTTCACCCAACTCAACCTGTCGATTCATGTAGTCCACATCATAGTAGGACTGGCCTGTATCAGGATCAATCGAATCATCAAACAGATCTGCGATCGGTACAAATTCTGGCTTCACCGTGACAATGATGTCAAACGGAGCATGATACTCTCTAATTCTGTTGTCCCAACTCATGCCAACAATCCTTCTTCAGAAAACTCTGACCATGTGCCTAACTCCATAGGCTCATCTGTAATGTCAAAGGCATACTGATCCCATGGCTCTGTGTCAGTGGCCTTCAAACAAGATACCAACACCTTGTAACCACCGGAGTACCACTCTAGTGTGTCCTTAATTAAATTAACTTCTTCTTTGTTTGAAGTGTCTGCATACAGACAACCATTTGTCCATTGCAGAGTAGGAGTACAGTCAAAACCAAAATGTTCGACGAACTCTTCTCTTATAGTAATGTTTGCTCTTTTTTCAAATCCCATATCAACGACCTCCTTGTTGTTAATAACTTAATTTTACTTTCTTTTGGCAATGTGTCAATAACACTCTCTTGCCATAATGTGTTTGTGTTTTTCGTATGTAAGTCTTGGCTTCTCGCCCCTTTTTTCAAGATCAGCATTTGTCTGATCCACCAATGCTCTCTGAGCATTTTCAAGAGTAGGAGCATATCCCCATCTCTTTGCCAATCTGGCCATTTGTGGTGAACAATAACCTTTGCTCTCCAATATCTTTAGAGGACTTTCGCCAGCATCCATTCTGGTTGTGTACTCCTCTATAGAAAAGTTATTTCTAAGGAAATTGGCAAATTTCATTGCTGATGCTTTGCCAACATACTTGAATCTACCAATGAAGTGCAGTTCAACATTATGTCTGTAGTGTAGAAATCCTTCATGATAGGTAAAGTGTTGTTTTTCAAAGTCTCTTAATATTTTTTCCATACTATTATAATATTACCATATGGTAATATGTCAACCAGCATAAAACTCTTATTTTTAGCGACTTTTTGGTATTATTTCTAAGGCCTTCACCAAAGAATGATAATCAGAATGTCCTGATTCCAATATTTCCTGATATCTACGTCGCCTCGCTGATCCTAGTGTTCTTGTTGGTACCTTTTCACCTTTGAACCAATTTGATCTGCGATTAGGATCTTTATAATAGGATTTATTTGGCATCAGGAAACAATTTTCGTATGCCTTCAAGTTCAGCAATATTTCTTATGTCATTTTTTATTCTATTGGCTCGCCACGAACAGATTTGGACATTGCCTTCCACATAACCTGCGGATGGAACAATTTGATCAATTGAAGGTCGATACATGGCATCATCTGTTAATTTGTTTTCTCCTAGTCCATAATCTAACCATTCACCAGTGGCAGGACACCTATCTGGAGCGATGGAATAAAGATACTTTGCCGACACAGTTTGTTTCTTGTATGCCATGTGAACGCACCATGGATACTTTAGATCTTTATGTGTCAAGACATGGTCAAATGCTTCAGTGGTTTGATAAGTCACTGGATCGAAAGATCCAAAAAAAGTTCTGTTTTTTATTTGTTCTTGTATATTCATGACCTATCGTATCATGCCATTATAGGTATGTCAACAGTTATTTGACGTTTTTTTGTATCAGTAGGACAATTAATTTCTACTTCCTCAAATTGTTTTTTTATAGCAGAATACATCGCAGAGGCAATCTTTAGTCCATTGTCTGAATTGTATTGCCAACTTTCTTCTCCAAACTGTTCTTCGATTCTTTTATTGGCTTCCCTCCATAAAGTGCCTGCTTTAGACCATCTTTCTCTCAGTGCCCTACTAATTAGATTTTGATCGCCTTTTTCAATTTTTGGATTTGCTTTGAACAACCAACAAAGACCCCAATGAGGCTCTGATAGTGCTGGTTGGTCGTTCCATGTGGATCTTAGGAGTGCCAAAGACTTGTCGAAAGTTTCCGGTCCAAATGTTCGCCAAAATCTATAGACTTGATCAAATCTGTGTATGGCCCCAGGTTGATCCTTGCCTTTGTCATCCTTTTTACTGACAGGAATACATCCATGTTTCTTGAATATCTCGGATATGTCATAATCTTCTTGATCTGTGTAAGGAATATCAATGTGTTGTTCAGCATAATATTTTGCTCTGCTTACTCTGTTTCTAAAATTATCATAAGGCTCTGATGGAAGGTTATCGCAGTTCATTGCCACATATTGGTCAAAATCTACTCTCTGTGATGCATCTTCTCGCACAGATATAGGCAATTTTGTCACTCCACAACAGATGGCAGTGATGAATCTGTGTTGTCCATCATTGATAAACACTTCCTGTCCATTCTTCCTTCCTATGCCAGGAGTCACCTGTTCTGCATCAAATTTGAATATTATTCCTGCTATGTGTCTAGCATGGGTGCCTCGCTGAGCATCATAATCCAAATAACAATCATCTATACTGTATTCTTTGGTGCCCCAATCAGGCAAATGATTGATTATTGGGATGTCTATGCCATCAAAGGCATGACTGTTTTGAAACTCCTTCAATACCGCGATGGCCACATCTATAATTGGCTGTGTGCCTTGTTGTGGAATAAATTCAGCAATAGAGTTGATCCTATCCTCTATATCCTGCTTGGACAATTCTGTGATAGGAGTCCTTCTGTTTTTAGGACCTAGGATCAACTCTAGATCCTTACCAAATTCGTCTGCGATTTTATCGTGCATACAGAGATACTCTTTCGGCATCTGCCTTTACACAATCTCTCATGAATGTTAATTGTGTTCTAGGACCTCTGAAACGTCTTTTCAGTTTCAACATCTGCACCAACTTCTCAATTGTTTCTTCGTTGCCTTTGATTGGTATCTGTTTGGCCACTGCCTTTTCCAGCGGATGTGCCTGATGTTTCTCTAGTAGTTTTCTACATGGTCTTGGCAAAAACCAAAACTTTAATGTATCAACTTTACTGTTTAGTGCCATGTTCGGCCTCCTTTTGTATTTGATCCACCAGTGTAATCATCCTATTGATCTGCTCATCGGTGGTGTGTGGAGCATCAGGATTCTTGATAGCAGATTTTAATACCATAAGATCCGCTTTCAAAATTTCAAGTTTGTTAAGCAAGGTTCAAGTCCTTCTTGCCATCTTCATACCATTCTTGAACTTCTTCCAGTGCGTTTTCACGGTCCATGATCCGTTGTTCAAGTATGCCATAATGAGCATTAATGATTTCGCCATCTTCGTGGTCTGTAAAGAATTTGTCCTCTTGTTCTTCAACACTATAAGTGCAGTCATTCTCATTCGACCACACCCCCATGAAATTAACACCTGGTTCATAGTATGTGGCATTAATCGAAAAATGATTCCTTTTCTCATTCATTTTCTCTAACAGTGCATCATAGAATCTAGTTGGAGGTGACCATGCAGTTTGGAAACTGACTTGGATGCTGGATGATGACGGGTCTTTGAAATCAATAGAGATGTCATCAATACAAATTTCTGAGGCATCCCACTTGGTCCCCCAGTTGTTTACATTCCAGTCATACCAGTTGTCTGCACCATGTTTCATATATAGTCTGCCTGCATTTTCTTTCTGCCAATCACTCTTGGCTGATTCGGAACCAGATACTGTGTCCTTAAGTTCTGTTGGCATAGGAATCAAAGACTGAAACAAACCATCATCTTCTTCTACGGCCTTTCTAATTTTTTCAATTTTCGAAGGACTACCTATAAATTCGACTGTGTTCAAACACCAATTAGGCATGACCCACCTCCTGTGTATGCTCTCCATATATCATGCCAAGATTTTGTATGACTTCTTCTGGGGCACTATAAATCATATCACCATATGTCTCCACCATGTGTGTTTCGAATGTCTGATAGTCTATATGATTGTTTGATTCTCTGATAGCAATCTCATAGAATTCATCTTCTTGATCCATTGCCCAACTATTAACTTTATTCATCTACGACCTCCTTGTCATTTATTTGTTTTATATTAACACCATACCAAATAGTGTCAACCTCGTTTGTCCAATGGCGTCAAATCGCCATGAACCAAAGAAAAATATGGATTTTTTTTGGATCTTGCTATCATT
>MDTG01240997.1_pt1 | contig 12571 bp, 12 predicted proteins | sample 811421 | NCBI WGS metagenome assembly MDTG01 (sample SAMN05326645, study PRJNA326480) | marine metagenome | isolation source: seawater | place: Pacific Ocean: South East | collected 2011 | reverse complement strand
TGATGTCGGGCGCCGCCATGGTGGTGGAAGCGCTAAAAGATGTAGGAGTTACACATGTATTCGGTTACCCGGGTGGTGCCGTACTTGACATTTATGATGCATTATTTGCTCAGGATGATGTCAAACATGTCCTCGTACGTCACGAACAAGCGGCTGCTCATATGGCAGACGGTTATGCGCGTTCGACCGGCAAAACGGGTACGGTCCTGGTCACCTCTGGCCCAGGGGCAACAAATACCCTGACCGGTATCGCAACAGCGTATATGGATTCAATTCCAATGGTTGTATTGTCTGGCCAGGTGCCGTCAATGCACATCGGCGAGGACGCGTTTCAGGAAACAGACATGGTGGGTTGTTCCCGCCCAATTGTGAAGCACAGCTTCCTGGTGAAGCGCGCTGTAGATATTCCTGAGGCAATTGCCAAAGCTTACTATATTGCTAACACAGGGCGCCCTGGCCCGGTGGTAGTTGATTTACCTAAAGACATCGTTAACGTGATGGAAGAACACCCGTATGTGTATCCAAGCAGCGTTGAGATGCGTTCATACAACCCAACCGTTCGCGGCCATACCAAGCAGGTTAAGAAAGCCGTAGCGTCGCTTAAGAAAGCTGAGCGTCCGGTACTATACGTAGGCGGTGGTGCTGTTACCGCAGAAGCGTCTGGCCTGGTTACGAAACTGGCTGAACTGCTCAATTCGCCGGTAACCTGTACCCTCATGGGACTCGGTGCGTTTCCGGGAACACATCCACAATTTGTGGGTATGCTGGGTATGCACGGTACCATGGAAGCAAACAAAACCATGCACAACGCAGACTGCATTCTTGCGCTGGGTGCACGTTTTGATGACCGGGTGACCAACAACGTAGCGAAGTTCTGCCCGCACGCAGAAATTATTCATGTTGATATCGACCCGGCGTCGATCTCTAAAACCGTCAATGCACATATTCCGGTTGTGGGTTCAGTCGACGTGGTTGTCGAGCAAATTCTGGAACTGCTTAAGCCCGAAGAATTGTCCGGGCAGTCAGAAAAACTTGCCGACTGGTGGCAGCAAATTGAACAGTGGCGTTCACGTCAGTGTCTGACCTATGATCAGGGCGACACCGTGATCAAGCCACAACGTGTTATTGAAGCGCTGTACAAATATACCGACGGCAAAGCGTACGTCAGCTCAGACGTAGGTCAGCACCAGATGTTTGCAGCGCTTTATTACCCGTACGCCAAACCTCGTCAGTGGATTAACTCAGGTGGCCTTGGCACCATGGGCTTTGGTTTACCAGCCGCGATGGGTGTGCAGTTTGCGCATCCGGAAGCAACGTCTGTAGTTGTTACGGGCGACGGCAGTATCCAGATGAACATCCAGGAACTGGCGACCTGTTTACAGTACAACCTGCCAATTAAAATTATTTCACTGAACAACCGTGCGTTAGGTATGGTGCGTCAGTGGCAGGATATGATTTATAAAGGGCGTCACTCTCATTCTTATATGGATTCTTTACCTGACTTCGTCAAACTGGCTGAGGCGTACGGTCACGTTGGTATCAAAGTCGACTCACTGGACCAACTCGATGCCGCGATGGAGAAGTGTTTTAGCTTAACCGATCGTCTGGTGTTCATGGACATTGCAGTTGACCAAAACGAACACGTATACCCCATGCAAATTAAGTACGGCGCAATGGACGACATGCGTTTAAGCAAGACGGAGAGAACCTGATGAAAAGAATCATATCGGTATTAATGGAAAACGCACCAGGTGCTTTGTCGAGAATTGTTGGCGTGTTTTCACAACGCGGTTATAACGTTGATTCTTTATGTGTAGCACCGACTGAAGATCCTAGCCTCTCTCGCCTGACTATTATTACGCATGGCGATGACAAGGTAATCGAACAGATTACCAAGCAGGTAAACAAATTAGTCGACGTGCTTAAAGTCGTTGATTTAACGGAAAATGCGCACATTGAGCGTGAAATGATGCTGATCAAAGTCGCTACGCGCACCGAAGCTATCCGTGCTGAGGTTAAACGCAATGCAGATATTTTCCGGGCCAATATCCTGGATGTATCAGTAAACAACTACACCATGGAAGTGACGGGCACCACTGACAAGCTTGATGCGTTCGCTACCACTATGGCCCAGTGTACGGAGATTATTGAATCTTCTCGCACCGGTGTGTGTGGATTAGCGCGCGGTGAGCGTGCTCTGAGACCCTAGCTTACACAGCTAATTAAACACAAAACCCCGGCATTTACCGGGGTTTTTTGTTTGTAATGCGTCGTCGCTTACGGAATGGGTAAACGACTTCTATTCCTGATTACTACACTGGCGAAACTGTGTGTAGTCCTGACGTTGCTGACTGCGAATAGCAACCACAACCATGAAAGCGGTGAAAGCAGAAAACATTAACTGAATGGCCTCTTCGTTTACAACTGAAGTTCGCTTTTGAGGAGGCAACATGGACATCTGAGGTCCGGTGGTATGAACATTAGCTCGAAAAAACGTGAGTAAATCATCATGTTCTGGCTGAAGGGCAAACGCAGGTAAAGACAACACCAAGAAAAGCGCACAGCGAATGGCATTCTTGATACACATGCGAAAGTATCTCCCTGTTCAGCAATCCATTAGTAATAAAATCGGGCGAATATTAAACCCAATTCTTTCGATGCACGCAACATAAACCCAATGATTTACGCATCGTTCGAGTGAACATTAAGCTAATCACGTATTGAGCAAAAAGTAAACAGTTGTCGGGTGTCAGTTGCTGCCATAGTAGAATTCAAACCGCACGGCGAGTCCGTAAGAAGGGGAAAAGTGCTCTTGTTTCAGCCAGATAACAAAGGGCTCTAATTCGAAGAACAACCAACTGCGACGATAGTTTGTGCGCCACCTTACACTGGTATAAACCTCAGTGACGTGATGGTTCGGTTTGGTCAGACCCTTTACAAAAAAGGTATAAAGCAAGGCGCTTTGATCAGTCAGCGGACGCAGGTACTGTAGTTCGTGGCGCCATAACCAATCAGTGCTCCTGTCTCTGTAATAGTAGCGGTTTTGGAGTCGGACAAACTGGTCATCCTCCAGCATTTGGGTAAAGTTAAGGCCCAGTTCTGCACCAAACTGGTCCCGGGTGTAATAGTAAATTTCACCATCGTAGTCGAGCTTAAAATCTTGCGCGAACCAAATGTCATCTTCGTAACGACTGCGGGCAAACAGTTGATCTCCGCGACCCGCTCCAATGCGATGCGATAATTTTGAGTTGTCATTTTTCTGGTAGCGTAAGGCGAGACTGGCAGAGTCCTGTAAGTGATCAACTGAGTCTCTGGCCGCTCGGATATTATCGCGTCGGGTGTAGTCGTCATCGTCAGACAAAAGCAGCTCGACCCGGTTTTTTAGCGCGGGTAATTTTACCCTGATCCGAAAGCGAAAGTCGGTTGCCATCAAATCACGTGTTCTGGGCTCAAGCCCGAATCTCACACGGCCTTCAGCTTGCGCATCCTTGTGATTGTCGCTGCCTTCCAGGGCAAAAAACTCGTCGAGTTGTTGCGCAGTGTAGTCCATGGAATTGCTGAACTTACTGTGCCAGACGTCCAGCCAGGCGTCATCAGCCGCGGGCAGGGATTTGTTCTCCGTCTGCTCGTCGGCGTTGACTGGGGTTGAAACGGTAATCAGTAGAATAAATACATACCAACACCCCTTACGTCTGAACGGTGCTTTCAAATACTAAATCCTTTTAGTTGTGGGATGCAGTGCGAGTAGGGAACGAATCATTGGCGGCCCGGTCCTAATACAGTGCAGAATCGCTACCATTAAGCTTGCGCGATAAATACGGTACCTGCAAATGATTTTTCGTTACAGCTCATGTCATTAGCGTGGTCAGTAAAGGTGAAATTATTCGGTTAGACCAGCTAACAAATGCTGGCTTATCCGTGCAGGCTCGGTAGAATGTAGTGATTCAGGGATAAAAGTACTGCCCGGCCACGCTGTCGGTGGCATACTGTGTAAACAGAAGTAAGTTAGAGGTTTTTATGGGTGGAATAAGTTTGTGGCAACTGCTGATCGTATTGTTGATTGTTGTGTTGCTGTTTGGAACTAAGCGGTTAAAGAGCATTGGCTCTGATCTGGGTGGTGCGGTAAAAGGCTTTAAGAAAGCTGTGACCGATGAAGAAGCAGATGCTGACTTCAAAGACAGCCAGGCCAAGGTAGAAGAAAAACCTGCCGCAACGGCGTCAACTAAAACTGAAAGTGACGTTAAAGAAAAGCAATAATGTTTGATATTGGGTTTTTTGAAATCCTGGTGATAGGTGTACTGGCACTGTTAGTGCTGGGGCCGGAACGTTTACCCGGGGCTATTCGCTCTACGCTGAAAACAGTGCGTAGTGTGCGCAATATGGCCTCAGGGTTTAAACAGGAGGTGGAACACCAGCTTCGTGTACATGAGTTACATGAGAATTTGAAAAAAGCGGAGCAGCAAGGCCTGAAGGACTTAACACCGGAATTACAAGACAGTGTTGATGAATTGAAGAAAGCCGCTGAGTCTGTTCAAGAACCGTATAAAAAGCCTTAGATGTCTGAAGAAAACAGTTTAATTTCGCACCTCATTGAGCTGCGTACCCGAATTCTACGGGCACTGCTTAGTGTAATGGTGGTGTTTTTGTGTTTGGCCTATTTTGCCAATGACCTGTATCAATTGTTGGCAGAGCCGTTGTTAAATACATTGCCAGACAACGCTTCCATGATAGCAACTGACGTTGCCTCGCCTTTCTTCGCACCGTTTAAACTTACCTTGGTGTTGTCCTTCTTTATTGCAATTCCTTTCGTGTTGTATCAGGTTTGGGGCTTTGTCGCACCGGGCTTGTACCGCAATGAAAAAAAGCTGGTGGCACCGCTGTTGTTGTCCAGTACTTTGCTGTTTTATGCAGGAATGGCGTTTGCGTACTTCGTTGTGTTCCCCATCGCGTTTGCGTTTTTTACGTCCGTCGCACCTGAAGGCGTAACCGTGGCCACCGATATAAACAGCTACCTGAATTTTGTCCTTAAGCTGTTTTTTGCATTCGGTATGTCTTTTGAAATCCCGGTAGCTATCGTGTTGTTGTGCTGGACCGGCATTACCGATGCAGATAGCTTGCGCCAGAAACGTCCTTATGTCGTCGTAGCGGCATTTATTGTTGGAATGCTGCTAACGCCTCCGGATGTCATTTCACAAACACTACTGGCAGTGCCAATGTGGATTTTGTTTGAGTTTGGTGTCATTGTAGGCGGAATCTATTCAAAGAAAGACGACGAAGACGCGTCTGCTGAATAAGCCTGTTAACGGGCTTATTCAGGCTAACTGACCGGTTAGGATTTACATCCACATTACCGGCATAACAGGACAGAAACATGAGTTTACGTACTAAGCTGCTATTGCCACTGGGTTTATTCTTCTCCGCTATATCTGCTGCTCAGGCCACGACGCTGGAACAGGCACTGACAGAATGCCGGGCCAAGGATAATGTCATTGAACGCCTTGCCTGCTACGATGCTATTGACCTTTCACCGCTTGCCAATAAAAAGCCAATGCCTGAGCGTATGGACAAATCCGTGACGGAAATTGCTGAAGAAAGACGTCAGCAAGTGAAGCCAGTACAACCAGCTCCAGCGCCCGCACCAACACAGCCCGTTGAGCCGGCTGTAAAACCAAAACCTGAGAGTCAGTTTGGTTTGCAGGTTAAATCTGAAGTGGATGAAATAGAGGATATTTCAGACACAATCGCAGACATCACAAAAACCATTCGCGGTAAACAGGTCATCCACATGGTGTCAGGTGCTGTCTGGCAGCAAGTGGACTCAAGATACTTCAAGCTTAAAAAAGACATGGACGTGTATATTGAACGCGGTTCATTGGGTTCTTTTTACCTGGGGCATGACGGGGTTAACGGTCGAATAAAAGTTAAACGGATCAAATAAATGCCGTGGTTTGATGCTGGGGTTAACTTGTTTGACGACAGAATGCCTGCCGAACAAACAATCACATTGGCGGCGCAAGCCGGGGTAGATCGGTTGTGTTTGATCACCACTCACCCCGACGAGTGGGAAGTGGCTGAGCAGTTATATCTCCAGTACCCCGACAGGCTTTGCTACACCCTCGGTATTCATCCTCATCACGCGAAAGACGCTAAACCTGAGCATTGGGATGTACTTATCGAAAAAGCAACTCAACCTGGTGTCGTCGCCATCGGAGAGTGTGGTTTGGACTACAACCGGGACTTCTCTCCCAGAGAGGTCCAACGCAGTGTATTTGAACGACAGCTATCGATTGCCACTGAATTGAAAAAGCCAGTGTACTTGCATGAACGTGATGCGTTTGATCATCAGCATCAGTTATTAGCGCAATATTTACCCGCATTGCCCGGCGGAATTGCACACTGTTTTACGGGTGATGCTGTGCAAATGAAGTCGTATCTGGCATTAGGATTATATATTGGCGTGACTGGCTGGTTATGTGACGAAAGACGCGGTAGCAGCCTGCGTGACGCGGTACAGCAACTGCCGTTGGAGCGTTTGATTCTGGAAACCGATGCGCCGTACTTGTACCCTAAAACCCTTAAGCCGCGGCGCCGAAACAACACGCCTGCTAATTTGCCGCACATTGGACAAGCGCTGGCGACCCTTGTAAAGCAAGAGCTTGAGATTATAGAGCAGGCAAGTTATACCAACAGCCTGACCCTGTTCAATTTGTAGGTAGACAAATGCAGTTTAGTGCGCCGACTACTCGAATTACCGACAAATGGTTATTTGCCATGACGGTAGTCTTTGTGGTGGCCTTATTGGTTTTATTTACCAACAATGCACTGAATCAACCCAGACAATACTTCTGGCCGGCGGTAACCGAGTGGGTCAGTGAGCAGAATCAAGCTTCGTATGAGTCTATTCTAGCCGGGCCAGATTCAGCCTGGCAGGAAGCGGTAAATCCTATTAATGCCGGGCTATCCGATGAACCAATATGGTTGCGATTCACATTGCCTGTAACGCAGATAGACCAGCATGGGACCTATATCGACATCGGGTATCCATTACTCGATAGCATCGATGTCTGGATTCAACATGGTAGCGAAACAACCCATTATCATGCCGGCGACGCACAGCCATTCGCGCAGCGCGATAATAAGTATCACGGCTTTTTGTTCCCTGTGCCTGACTATGGCAGTGCGGTCTCCGTTATCATGCGAGTGCAGTCTACCAGTGTGGTAAAAGTGCCGGTGAAAATTTGGCAGCAGAAGGCGTTTTGGGAGCACATCAGTAACACAAATCTGGTCATGGGGCTGTTTTTTGGTTTGTTGCTGGCCATCGCGCTAAGTAATTTATTTTTCTTTTTCACCACCCGCACACTGACATTTATTTTCTATACCGGCTATGTCATTTGCCTGGGATTAACATTAGCCACATTGCATGGTTTTGCCTACAAATACTTGTGGCCCGCGCAGCCTTGGTTTCAGTCTAAAGCCATTTCACTTTTTGCCAGTACAACGCTGATTTTTGCAGTGGTATTTTCAGCGTCCCTGCTGGAAATTCGCACGTACAGCAAACGGTTATCAACGGTGTTCAATGCCCTTGCCGGCGCATTTGGTCTGATTGCTGCCAGCGCGCTGTTTCTCGATTATGCAGTGTCCATTCGCATCTTCTTGGTGTTACTTACGATTACCGTCTTTTTAATCATGGGCGTAGCAATATGGCTGGCGCGTAAGAAAGTCTCGGTAGCCGGATATTATGCGCTGGCCTGGGGCGCATTACTGGTGAGTGCGTTTACCGCGAGTCTGGATAACCTGGACATTGTGGCTATTAGTATCCCGTCTCAGGTGCTGTTGTTATACGGTGCAACCATCGAAGTGCTGATGCTGGCCTTTATTCTGGCCATCAGTTACAGCCGTCAACGCGATTTTATGCTGTCTGCCAAAGAAGATGCGCTGGAAAAAGAACGCGAGGCTGTCAGGGCAAAGCAGGCGCTGATTGATCTGCAACAATCTACTCAGGATGAATTAGAGTATAAAGTGGGCGAGCGCACCCTGGAGTTGGAAATTGCGTTGAGAGAACTCTCCGAAGCGAATCGCGAGCTTGAAAAACTCAACACTATTGACCCGTTAACAGGCATACGCAACCGTCGTCATTTTGACAAACGTTTGCAGGCAGAGGGACGACGCAGCCGTCGTGAACAAACGCCATTGGCGTTGGCTATGGTCGACATTGACCACTTCAAGTCGGTGAACGACCAGCATGGCCACAGCGCAGGGGATGCCTGTATTCAGCACGTGGCGACCATCTTACAGCAACAGTTAAAACGTCTGTCTGACGATGTGTGCCGTTATGGCGGAGAGGAATTTGGCCTTATTTTGCCTAATACCGACACGGCGGGGGCGCAGCAGTTATTAGAAGCGATGCGCGCCGAGATCGAAGCAAACCCCTGCCAGTTTGATGGTACCTCGATTTCACTGACGATCAGTGCAGGAGTGGCCTCTGGTGTCATTGCTTTCGGCGATGAAGAAACCAGCCTGCTAAAAACGGCCGATGAACGATTATATCAAGCCAAGCAAGCCGGCCGAAACCGGGTTGTGGCAGAACAGTAAAGGTTTATCCATGTCTTATTCTCAATACTTACCGCGCAGAATGCGCAGATTACGTCGCACGGATGGACTGCGTGCCATGGTGGCTGAAAATCAGTTGAGCGCAGCAGATTTGATCTACCCGGTCTTTGTATTACCCGGAGCGAATCAACGTGAGGCCGTGCCGTCGATGCCAGGCGTTGAACGCTTGTCCATTGACTTGTTAGTTAAGGAGGCGCAGGCCGCTTACGATTTGGGTATTCGCAGTCTGGCGTTATTTCCGGTTACACCCATGGAAGCAAAATCACTGTGCGCCAGTGAGGCCTTTAATCCCAACGGTATTGCGCAAACGGCCATTCGCGAGTTGAAGAAACACGTGCCTGACATGATGCTGATTTCAGACGTGGCATTGGATCCCTTCACGTCACACGGACAGGATGGGCTCATTGATGAAGACGGGTATGTGGTAAACGATGAAACCGTAGAAATTCTGATCAAGCAGGCGCTGTCTCATGCTGAGGCGGGGGTGGACATCGTCGCGCCGTCAGACATGATGGATGGACGCATTGGTGCCATTCGCGATGCTCTGGAAGAAGCGGGCTTCGTACACACCTGTATTATGGCGTATTCCGCCAAGTACGCCTCCAGCTACTACGGCCCTTTCCGCGACGCAGTCGGCTCAGCGGCCAACATTAAAGGCGGGAATAAAAAGACATATCAAATGGACCCTGCCAACAGTGACGAAGCCATTGCGGAAATTGCACTTGATTTGGAAGAAGGTGCAGATATGGTCATGGTTAAGCCGGGTATGCCTTATCTGGATATCGTTCGCCGCTGTAAATCTGAACTGGCAGTACCCACTTTTGCTTACCAGGTGAGTGGGGAATATGCCATGCACATGGCGGCATTTGAAAATGGCTGGCTTAACCGCGAGCAGGTCATTCTGGAGTCGCTATTGGCGTTTAAACGCGCCGGCGCTGACGGTATCCTGACGTATTTTGCCCCAGAAGCGGCAAAACTTCTGAAGCAGGGTTAGAACCTGTCAGCAAAAGCTCGGATAACAAATAAAAAAGCGAAGAACCCGGTTCTTCGCTTTTTTTGTGTCACTGGTGATTAGTGAGTGAATGGGTATTAAACGCAGGTCAGGTGCCAGCCTGCCCGGTGTTGAAGCCAGGCTTCATTGACCAGTTCAGCATTAATTAACGGGTGTTCTTTTAACCAGCCTTCCGGGAAAGTAAGTGTCCAGTCGTGTTCATTCACTGCCAGCGTGATCTCCGGAATATGCTGCTGATGACGGCGCAGGCACACAACCACGGCAATACGCAAAATGCGCAGCAGGCCCATTAACATGGTACGCACGTCATCGTGGTACAAGTTAAACGGCGCAATGTCGATAGTTTGTCGGTGACACTTCACTAAGTCGCGAATGGCCGCACGTTGCAGACGGGTATAACCGGGTAAGTCGATATAATTGAGAATGTAGGCACCGTGATCATGGTGTTTTTTGTACTCAATATGCAAGCCCAGTTCATGCAACATCGCCGCCGCATCGAGTACCGCTTCGGTATCGAGGTGACAGAAATCCGTTTGATTGCACAGCTGCTTGCAGAGATTGAGTGCAAGCTTTCTCACATTCACCGCGTGGGGTTTGTCGATATGATAGCGTCTGATAACCGTATTGATGGTCTGTGTCCGGCGGTCGTTGTGTTTTACATTGTCGAGCATGCCGTAGATCAGGCCTTCCCGCAGCGCGCCGCCGGAAATGTTCATGGTCGCTATTTTCAGGCGTTCAAATAACGCAAGCAGGATGGTGAGACCGCTTGGAAAAATAGGCTGGCGATTAGGCTCCAGGCCATCTATGACGAGGTTGGACAGATTGCCACAGTCAATACACTGTTGCTTCAGGTTGTACAGGTAATCCAGACGAATAGCGTCGCTGATTTCCTGTTTTACCAGTATTTCAGTAATGGCTTGTGGTGTGCCAGATGCGCCCAGGCAATTGTGCCAGTCGAAGCAAAGAAAGCTATCAACGACCGGGTCAAGCAAGGTATTGGCTGCTTCCATAGCGCGGTCAAAGTTGGCCTCAGACAATTCGCCATCCAGGAAGTAACGCTCCATAAAGGTCACGCAACCCATGTCCAGGCTAACCATATGAATAGGTTGCATGTCGTTGCCAATAATGATTTCAGTACTGGCACCGCCAATATCGATAACCAGCGAATTACCCTGATTAGCGGAAGTGTAAGCCACCCCAAGATAAATTTGACGGGCTTCCTCTTCACCTGAAATCACCTGTAACGGGTGCTTCAGAATCCGCTCGGCTTTCTCAATAAAGTCCTGGGCGTTTTGTGCCAACCTCAATGTGGCTGTGGCAACAACACGAATATTTGACGAGGGGATGTCCTGCAGTCGTTCGGCAAAGGTCTCCAGACACTGCCAGCCACGCTGCATACTCTCTTCGCTGAGGACCATGTCCTTGTCGAGACCAGCAGCCAGTCGAACTTTTTGTTTTACTTTGCCAATGATTTGCACGCTGCCGTTAACCACATGCACTACCACCATGTGGAAGCTGTTTGAGCCCAGGTCAACGGCCGCATAGTACTCGCCGAGTGTCTCGGCGTCATATTGTGTTTGAGGCTGCATAAACTAACGCCGTATTATTTCTTCTGCGGTGGTCTGCCTTTACCCCGACGGTTGGTTGGACGTCGGTTCTGTCTGCGTTGACGTTGCTTCGGCGGCGTAATGTCATCCAAAAGCGCATCGTGCACATAGTCAGTGACTGGAATAGCATGACTAATATAACTTTCAATTGCTGGCAGGTTTAATGCGTATTTTTCACAGGCGAAACTGATCGCGACGCCACTCTTACCTGCACGTCCTGTTCGGCCGATACGATGAACATAATCTTCCGCGTCGTCAGGCAAATCGTAGTTAAATACGTGCGTTACAGCTTCAATGTGCAAGCCTCGCGCAGCCACATCAGTTGCAACCAGAATGTCCAGACCACCCTTGGTGAAGGCATCTAAAATGCCCAGACGTTTCTTTTGAGGCACATCGCCGCTTAACAAGCCAACGCGGTGACCGTCGGCTTCCAGCCAGTCGGCTACGCGCTCACAGCTGTGTTTGGTGTTGGCAAACACAATGGCTTTGTCTGGCCACTCTTCTTCAATAAGCGTCAGTAACAAGCGCATCTTGTCGTCATCAGATGGGTAAAACAACTCTTCTGATACACGACTTGCAGTCATTTGTTGAGCTTCAACCTGAACATGAGTCGGGTTGTTCATATGCTCGTAAGCAAGTTCCTGCACGCGGTAGCTCAGCGTGGCAGAGAACAACATGCTCAAGCGCTCAGTCGCAGCAGGCATGCGTCGGAATAAGAAGCGTATGTCTTTAATGAAGCCTAAATCAAACATACGATCGGCTTCATCCAGCACGGCCACCTGAATATTTTTCAGACTAAAGACGCCCTGCTTGTAGTAATCTACAATGCGGCCGGTCGTACCAATAACGATATCTACCCCATCCTGCAATGTTTCTCGTTGACTTTGGTAACCTTCGCCCCCATAAATGAGGCCAAGTGAAAGTCCGGTGTGTTTACCGAGTAGCTCTGCATCATTATATATTTGCACAGCAAGTTCGCGGGTTGGTGCCATAATAATGGCTCTGGGACCGGCATTTTTATCTTCAGGTGACTGTTCACGACTTAAAATGTGATGGAAAGTCGCGACAAGAAATGCCATGGTTTTACCTGTTCCGGTTTGTGCCTGACCAGCGATATCGTTACCTTCTAATAAAGGAGGTAAGCTCAACGCCTGAATTGGTGTACAATGCGTAAAATTAGCCGCATTTAAGGCATCAATCACTTTGCCATTGATAGGCAAATCGGAAAAATGAGTTTCGGTTAAATGAGTTGTTTGCATAGCTTATAGCTTATCAGTGCTTGCATTAAAAAACAGTTTCTATATAACACTTATGGTAGAGCTGAACAAATCAGCGACAGACC
>MDTG01089922.1_pt1 | contig 12572 bp, 14 predicted proteins | sample 811421 | NCBI WGS metagenome assembly MDTG01 (sample SAMN05326645, study PRJNA326480) | marine metagenome | isolation source: seawater | place: Pacific Ocean: South East | collected 2011 | reverse complement strand
GGTATCTCCAAGACCAACTGTATTAGTTGTTGCAAATATTCTAAAAAAGTCATGTTGTTCTAAAACTTTATTTTTATCTAAAAGTGTAAAATTTCCCTCACTTTCTAGCACTCTTTGAATTACGAACATAACGTCAGGTCTTCCAGCATCATATTCATCAAATACAAGAGCGACTGGATTTTGAATAGACCAAGGCAAAACACCTTCCTTAAATTCTGTAATTTGTTTACCATCTTTAAGAACAATCGCGTCCTTTCCAATTAAATCTATCCTACTTATATGGCTATCTAAATTTACTCTAACGCAAGGCCAATTTAATCTTGCAGCTACTTGTTCTATATGAGTAGATTTACCTGTGCCATGGTACCCTTGTATTAAAACTCTTTTATTAAAAGAGAAGCCCGCGAGTATTGCCATTGTAGTCTCTTTATCAAATTTGTAATCGTTATCAATTTTAGGTACATATTCATTTCTTTTTGAAAAAGCGTCTGTTTCCATTTCACTATCTATACCAAAAGTTTGTTTTACAGATATTTTGATATCAGGCTTTGATAAAAACTGTGTTGCACTCATTTTTTTCCTAACGTTTTTTTTAACTGACTATATGCTAATGTAATTTTTTTTAGCTTATCTTCAAATTTTTTATTTCCTTGGTTTTTATCAGGATGATATTTTTTAACAAGTTTTTTAAATTGAGAGTGTATTTCCTCCCATTTTGCCGCATCATTTAGCTCCATAACATGTAAGGCATCTCTGTCTGTTTGTGTAATTTTGGTTTTTTTAAAATTTTTAAAGCTTGTTGAATTAAATATATTCAATTTATCATCTAATGCGTTGTTCCATAAAATATTAAAAAAATTATCAGATGATCCGAAGTTTTTTGTAGACTTATGCCATGTTAAGTCTGATTTAATAAAAAATTCAATCTCTTGATCATTCATATTTTCAAAGTAATTCCAGTTTTTATTAAATTCCTTGACATGCTGTAAACATAACAGTCTAAATTTTTTACTGTTGTCCTTCTCAATTGGAGCTCTATAAGCGCCTACTTCTTTACAATTTTCCCAATCACAAATTATTTTCATATTAATTTCATTTATATATAATAAACTAGTTATAATGGAAAATTATTTTAAAGAAATTGAAAAAAAATTAAATGAGAAAATAAAATTAGAGAGCTTAGAAATTATTAACAATTCACATAAACACAAGGGTCACAAATTTTTTTCAGAAGAAAAATTTCATCTTCATTTGAAAGTAAAATCAATTTATCTTAAATCTATAACTAGAATAAATGCACAAAAGTTAATTATGGGTATCTTAAAAGATGATTTAAAGACTAAAATTCATGCCTTGGAAATTACTATTGAGTAAAAAGCTTTACTTGTTTTTTTAAATTTTTAATAGAAATTTTATTTCTATTTGGCTGCGTTGTTTTTCCTATTCTTTTAAGTAAAATAAAATTTATTTTCTCATCATTATTTTTTTTATCATTTTTAAGATAAGGAACCAAATTTAAAACTTCTCTTAGTTTGTCATATTTTTTAAGAACGTAAATTAAGTTATTTGATTTGTATATCTCTAATAATTTACTTAAAACATCTTTACCACAAACTTTTTTAGAGACAGAGAGTTTTGTAGCGAGTATCATACCAATTAATACCGCTTCACCATGGGTAACATTTTTTGAATAATTATTTTTAACTTCTATAGCATGAGCAAATGTGTGGCCGAAATTTAAAGTCATTCTTAGATCTTTTTCATCCACGTCTTTATTTACGTAATAAAGTTTAATTTTACAACTTTGTTTTATTGCATAAATTAGTTTTTCAGAATTTAAAGAGAAAATATATTTTGAATTAAATTTCAACCAATTAAAGAAATTTTTGTCATGTATTATTGCATGTTTTAAAATTTCAGCATAACCACATGTCATCTCTTTTTTTCTAAGACTTTTTAAAAAAGATATATCGCTTATTACCAGTTTAGGCTGAGAAAATGATCCAATTAAATTTTTACCAAAGTCAGAATTTACACCAGTCTTACCTCCAATAGACGCATCAACTTGTGATAACAAGGTTGTAGGAAGACTAATAAAATTAATTCCTCTCTTGTAAATACTTGCAGCAAATCCTACTAAATCACCCGTAATACCTCCACCAACTCCTATAACAAGATCAGTTCTATTGAAATTTTTTAAAAATAATTTATCTAATAATTTTTCGACAGAATAAAGAGACTTAGTTTTTTCATTTATCGTAAAACTATAACTAGTTAAAGAATAATTTTTTAAACTACTCGATATTTTTTTTTTAAATTTAGATGGTACACCTGAGTCAAAAATTAAAGCTATCTTTTTAGTTTTCGGACATATTGACTTAATTTTTGAAGGTAAAAATTTTAAAACCTTATCTCCAATTAAAATTGAGTAATTTTTATTTTTATCTTTAAATTTAATTTCTTGAGGCTTCATATAATTTAACTATTTTACCAACAATTTGATTTTTTGTCATAGAATTACACTTAATTTTATAATCTGACTCATTATAGATTTTCTTTCTTTGTGAGTAAATTTTATTAATTGAATATTCTAAATTATCTTTATCTAAAAGGGGTCTATTTCTATTGTTTTTAAGTCTCATGATTAATGTGCTCAAGTTAAGATCCAACCAAAAACTTACACATGAACTTTTGATTTCTTTTCTAATTAAATCATCAATAAATCCACCACCCCCAAGGGCGATTACTAAATTATTTTTTTTTAGCTCTTGAGTAGTAATTTTCTTTTCAATTCTTCTAAAATACTCTTCACCTTTGTTTTTGAAAATATGTTTTATTGTACTTTTTTCCTTAATTTCAATAAGATTATCTATATCAACAAATTGTAGATTTAACTTTTTTGCTATTATTTTACCGATGGTAGATTTACCTACACCCATCATTCCAGTTAATATAAGGTTTTTTTTCAAATATATAACCAATTTTAAATTTGATTTATCACAAATATGTCTTATTTTTCGAGTTTAAATATATTTTTTAACTATGCAACTTAAATACAATCGCCAGCAAAGTATCGGTTCATCGATAGTAAAAATACTAATCAAATTAGTTCTGCTATTGATTCTATTTATCGGGGTAATTTTTATAATAGAAAAAGTAAATTTTCCCAGCCCTGAACAAAAATACAAGATTGATATCACAAATGAAATTCAAAAGCTTAAATAAATTTGTAAGCTTACTCTTTTTATGTATTTCGTTTAATATTTTACAAGCGGAGGAGAAAATAGATATTTGGAATAAAGAAATAAAAGAAAAATCTGAAAAAACTATTATTAATAACAATCAAATAAAAGAAAATAATAATTCTAAAGTCTTAAAGATTCCTAAACTAGAAAACGATATAAAAATTGAAAGTGAAATTTCAGCAAATTCAGAGGATATTAAAATTTTTGGTATTTATGATCCAGCTGATAATGATTTTAACCTAAATATGTGGTCTCAGACTGATGCTGATAAGATTAGATCCAGTTTTAAGAGAATTAATAAAATTCAACTTTCAAATACAGCGCAAAATTTATTCGAAAAAACAATTTTATCTATTGCATATCCACCAAAGGGAATGAGTGAAAAAGAATTTATTAGTTTAAAAATAAACTGGATGATTGATAATAAAAAAATTGAAATAATTGAAAAATTTTTAAATCAAAACAACTCTTTCCCAAACAAAAAAAAGTTAATTCAATATTTAGTTGATAATAGTATTGCTAAAGCTAATATTAAAGATGGTTGTGATAAGATAAATTTTCTAGATAAGAATATAAAAGACCCATATTTAGAAAAATTTAAAATTTACTGTCTAATTTTTGATAAGAAAAATAATGAGGCTCAACTTCAGTTTGATATTTTGAAAGAGGAAAAAAAATCAGATACTTTTTTTGATGACAAAATTAATTTTCTTTTAGGGGTAACAAGCAAAACTTCGACAAAAATTAAAGATGACAATTTATTAAATTTTTATTTGTCGAGTGTGACTGTGCAAAATTTTAAATATGAACCAAAAAAAAATACTCCAAAAATAATCTGGGAATATCTTAACGCAGCAAATTTGATAGAATTAGAAGATAATAGGGATAAAGATAAATTAAGAAATTTAGAAATTGCAGCAAATCAAAATCAATTTGATAAAGAAAAAATTTTTGATATCTATTCAAAAATCGAATTCGATTTAACTAATTTAATTAAAGCGGAAGATAGTTACCGTAATTTTGATAGTATTGATGCAAGAGCTTTAATTTATCAAAAGTTTTTACTTTCTGACAACGAGGAAAATAAGATTAAATTACTTTTTTTATTAAAAGATTTATTTAAGAAAGACAATTTATCGAATATTTTTACAGAATTTTTAAGTGATCGTCTCAAGGAAATTGACCTCGAAAAAATTTCAGAATCTTACGAAGAAGTTGTAAAAAATAATATAGTAACAAAAGAGGAGATAAAATTAGGTAAAATAAAATTTGATGATAAGGTTTTGCATCAATCAAGATTGCTGAAATATATTAGTAATGAAATTGACCAAAAAAAAGCACAGAAAGATTTTGATAAAATATATAAAAAGATTAAAAAAAATAGAAAGTACTTTTTTTCGGCAAAAGATTTAGCATTAGTTGAGACGCTTGCAAAAGACGGTTTTAATGTCCCTAAAGAATTAAACTATGAAGATATTGCAAAAAAATATAGTGTTCCACCAAATTTACTTCAACTTGCAAAAAGCAAAGAGTCAGCTTTTCTAATTTTGAAATTGGTCGAAATAATTGGAGAAGATGAAGCTTACAGCTTAGATCCAGAAACCATTTATTTTATAACACATCTTTTGAATCAGAATAATCTGAAAAAGATCAGAAATGAAATCTTGATATCTGCCCTTCCACAAAGAAGTTAATTACAATATATTGTAGTATGATTAAAAAAATTCTTGTCGAACCCGATCCAATTTTAAGAAAAAAGTGTCAATCACTTGAACAAGTTGGTGACGAAGAAAGAAAACTTATGAATGATATGCTTGAAACAATGTATAATGCACCAGGTATTGGCTTAGCAGCTGTGCAAATTGGAATTTTAAAAAAAATAGTTGTCATTGACGTTTCTAAGGAAAAAGAAAAAAAAAATCCTTTATTTCTTGTTAATCCAAAAATTATAAAACGATCTAAGACAACCTCGGTTTATGAAGAAGGGTGTTTATCACTACCAGGTCAATTCGCCGAAATTGAGAGACCTGCAGAATGTACATTAAAATATATCGATTATTATGGAAAAGAAAATGAATTAGATGCTAGCGGCCTTCTAGCCACATGCATTCAACATGAAGTAGACCATCTTAATGGTATACTATTTATTGATTACTTATCTAAACTTAAGAAAGATATGATAATAAAAAAACTTGTTAAATATAAAAAAGATATTGAAAGAGTAATAGTTTAAAATTAATGCCACAAAAAATAGTCTTCATGGGAACGCCAAAGTTCTCTCTTCCAACTTTAGAAATGTTATTAAAATCTGAGCATAAAGTTTTAGCTGTATATACACAGCCTCCTAGAAAATCAAATAGAGGGCAAAAAGTTAACCCATCTGATATAGAGGCTTTCTCAAAAAAACATTCGTTAAAACTAAGAACTCCAGAAAACTTAAATGAAGATGAGGAATTCAATTATTTAAAAAAACTAAAACCAGATGTTGTAGTCGTAGTTGCTTATGGAAAAATAATACCAAAACGATTTTTAGATTTACCTAAAAATGGTTTTATAAATATTCATGCATCACTTCTTCCTGTTTGGAGAGGAGCTGCTCCAATACAAAGGTCAATTATGAATCTAGACAAAGAGACGGGTATCAGTATTATGAAGATTGTAGAAAGCTTAGATGCTGGGCCAGTTATGCAGCAAGAGAAAATTAGTATTAATGAAAATATAGATGCTTTAACACTATCCAAAGTCCTTTCAAATTTAGGAGCTAAATCAATAATTTCTGCAATAGAAAAAATTGAGAAGGGGACTGCTAATTTTAAAGAACAAAATCATAGATTAGCTACATACGCTAAAAAAATTTCAAAAAAAGAGAGCAGAATATGCTGGGATGAAAATGCAAAAACAATCTTAGCAAAAATTAATGGGTTAAATCCAAATCCTGGAGCTTGGTTTCATTTAGATGGAGAAAGATTTAAAATTTGGAAAGCTGAGATAGTTGAAAAAAAAGGTGAACCAGGAACAATTATTGACGACAATTTAACAATTGCATGTAAGACAAAATCTTTAAAAGTTTTAGAAATACAAAAAGAAGGTAAATCTAGACAACCAATTGATAAATTTATTTTAGGAAACAAAATTTATCAAGGAACAAAGTTAATTTAATGATTTATCAAATAAAAGTAGAGTACCTAGGAAAAAAATTTGTTGGTTGGCAAGCTCAAAAAAACGGAGCATCAATACAAGAAACGATTGAAAGAATTTTATCCAAAATTTTAAAAGAAAATATTAGAATTACTGGGTCTGGCAGAACTGATGCAGGTGTAAATGCTACCGGACAATCGGCTCATTTTCAGACTCAAAAAGCAATTCTTGATAAAGATGTTTTTCTTAGTTCAGTAAATTATTTTTTAAGTAAATTTTCAATTTCCATATTAAATATTAAAAAAAGATCCAGTAAGTTTCATGCAAGGTATAGCGCGAGGGAAAGAATATATAACTACGTTATTATAAATAGATTTTCTCCTTTAGTTTTAGATAAAGATAGGGCATGGCATATAAAAAAAAAACTTAATTTATCAATCATGCAAAAAGGTGCTAAAATTTTAAAAGGGAGGCACAATTTTTCAACTTTTAGATCTTCTTCTTGTCAAGCCAGTTCACCAGTTCGAACATTAAAAAAAATTATGGTGAAGAAGAATAAAAACAAGATAATACTCACATTTCAATCTCAATCCTTCTTACAACAACAAGTTAGATCCATGGTAGGTGCTTTGAAATATCTTGGAGAAGGAAAGTGGAACTTAAAATATTTTAAAAAAGTTTTTGTCTCAAAAAAAAGAATTCTGTGTGCACCACCTGCACCTGCTCAAGGGTTATATTTATCTAAAGTAATTTATTAAAATTGTTTAAAACTTTTTTCCAATAAAACTCTTTCAAATATATGTCATTTTTTTTTGATAAATTTATACTTAATTTTTTATTTCGTTTTATCTCTAAAATCATCTCAATCATCTCTTCGTCTGAACCATAAAAATAATTATTTTTATGTAATACAGAGAAATTTTTTGCAGTTTTATTGTCAACTACAACAGGAAATCCCAATTTCATATACGATAGTACTTTAGTTTGGAATCCCGAAGTATTATTTATATTTGCAATTCCACAAAATGCGTTCTTAACTATTTTTTCTAATTTTTTTACATTGCCATGAACTTTTACTGATGGATTTCTTGAAAATATAAACTTATCAACAATTCCTATGTTGCCGATAATATGAAATTCTATTTCTGGATATATTTTTACTAAGTTTGGTAAGATATTTTTTATAAAGTGATAACATGCATTCTTGTTTGGAATGTATCTAATATTGCCAATAAATAAAATTTTATAATTATTATTTGAAAATCTGAACACTTTTTTATGACTTTCAACTCCATAGTTAAGATGTAACAATTTTTTTCTATATTTTTTTTCAATAAGATTTAAATCATTTTTTGCAAAAAATAGAACCTTAGTAAATTTTTCGTAGCTATTCTTTTCAAATTTTTTTAATAAAATACTTTCTATTAACAACAAAATACAAAGAGGATTTAAAATACTAAGTCTTTTATAGGTATCATAGTATAGCAATGAATAAATATCACCCATATCTAATATAGTTTTTTTTTTAAAATCATTAGGAAGATATTGTGCAAACCTGATTAATTGTATAAAAATTAGATCATATTTATCTTTGTTCTTTTTTACAAAATTATTAATTTTACTTGAAAAATAAAATCCATTTTGAATCGGCTTAATTTTTATAAATGACAAAAAAGAATTAAGTAACCTAATTATTAGATTTTCTGGACGAAAACTAAAACAATTCAATTTTCCACTTTTTTTTGCGTAATCGTTTTTACCAGAAAATACAACATCGACGTAATTTGATTTCTTTAAATAGTTAACAAACTTTTCTGACCTTATCACATCTGCGGAAAATCTACCTGAGAAAGGATTTCTTGGGCATAAGTAAAGTATTTTTTTCATTTTTTTATTCTCCACCTTGAGCCCTCTCTCACAATGTAGCCAACGCAATTTTTTGAACCGCATTTACACGGGAAATCTTTATAATCAGCATCATAACCAAAACCATAATCATATGTAAGTTCTTCGCCTTTTTTAATATCTTTAATGGCATATACCCAAACTTTTAGGCCTGTACCAGAAACTTCACAATTGGGGTCACAAGAATGATTAATTAATCTTGCAGTATTGAATTTAAAATCACCATCAAGGTCATATTTTTTATTTATATTGAAAAGATAAATTGCTTTGTCATTATCAAATTTTGGATTTTCCTCAACTTGTTTTTTTGTAAGAATTTTACCTTTATACTCAATTATTTTAGTTCTGTCTTTTATGTTCGTTCGAGCGTATAAGCCTCTATTATCAATTTTAGATTTTTTAATTTTGTAAAGTTTCACTTAAAGTATTCTATTAAAAATTTATTATAGATATCTGTAAGTTTTTTTAAGTCGGACAATGAAACACACTCATCAATTCTGTGCATAGTTTTATTAACAAGTCCAAATTCTAGACATGGAGCTATTAACCTAATAAATCTTGCATCCGATGTACCCCCTGTTGTTGAAAATTTTGGGTTAACTTTAGTAATCTTTTTTATAATATTTTTTGCCAAGTAAATAGTTTTGTTAGGTTTAGTTAAAAATGGTTCACCATTAGTCATGTATTTAATTTTATATTTACAACCATTTTGTTTGCTTATATTCCCAATAATTTTATTTATTCTTTTTTTTAATGAGTTAGCTGTGTGCAAGTTATTAAATCTTATGTTAAATTGTGCGCTAGCATTCGCTGGAATAACATTGTAAGCTTTATTATCCACAAAAATGCTTGTAAATTCTAAGTTTGATGGTTGAAAATTTTTGTTGCCTTTGTCCAGTTTTTTTTCTTTAAGATATTTGCATATCTTTACTAATGTATTAATTGGGTTATTAACTAGTTGGGGATAAGCTACATGACCTTGAGTACCAATAATCTGTAAATTACCTGACAAGCTACCTCTTCTACCAATTTTTATCATTTCTCCAAGTTTATTAGGATTAGTAGGTTCTCCAACAATACAAAAATCTATTCTCTCTCTCTTTTTTTTTAAATAATCAACTACTTTTTTGGTTCCATTAATAGCTAAACCCTCTTCATCACCAGTTATGAGCAAACTTATAGACCCACTAAATTTTGGTTTTTCTTTTAAAAATTTGCTTACAGCCGATATAAAACATGCAATTGAACTTTTCATGTCGTTTGCGCCTCTACCAATTAGATGATTATTTTTTACAGTTGGTTTAAACGGATTTGTTGTCCAATCTTTTATATTACCAGGAGGAACAACGTCAGTATGACCTGCGTAGCAGAGATTTGGTTTTTGCGTTCCTAATCGTGCGTATAAATTTTTAATTGGCTTGCTTCTCTTGTCTTTAAACTCCAAAATTTTACACTTAAAACCTAAATCTTCTAGCTTATTTCTTAAAAAATTAATTGCTCCAGCATCTTTAGGAGTTACACTTGGAAATCTTATAAGATCTTTAGCTAAATTTAATTCGTCTATGCTGCGCATTAGTCTCTCAACAAATCATTAATTGATGTTTTGCTTCTAGTTTTTTCATCAACCTTTTTAACAATTACCGCGCAGTATAAAGATGGACCGTCGGGATTTTTTTTGTTAGGCATTGATCCAGGTACTACAACTGAATAAGCCGGAACCTTACCGTATGAAACTTCACCCGACATTCTGTCTACTATTTTTGTAGAGGCACCTATGTAGACACCCATTGAAATTACCACTCCTTCCTCTACGAGAACTCCTTCTGCAATTTCTGATCTAGCTCCTATAAAACAATTATCTTCTATGATAACCGGTCCTGCTTGCAAAGGCTCAAGAACACCGCCAATTCCGGCGCCACCCGAAACATGGCAATTTTTTCCAACTTGGGCACAAGATCCTACGGACGCCCATGTATCGATCATTGATCCTTCATCTACGTAAGCTCCAAGGTTTACAAAACATGGCATTAAAACAACCCCTTTAGCTATGAAAGAACCTTTTCTAACAACACCGTTTGGCACGTGTCTGTAACCAGCTTTTTTCCAATCATCTTCATTCCATGAGACAGATTTTCCAGGAACTTTATCATACCACGTAGTGTAAGGACCTTTTGACATTGTCATTTTATTTACACGAAAGCTTAATAAAATTGCTTTTTTTACCCATTGATTCACAGACCACTTGCCACCTTTTTTTTCTGCAACTCTTACTTTTCCTTTATCTGTAAGCTCAATGGTATCACTTATAGCGCTTAAGATTTTTTTGTCAGAATTTTCTGAAATAGTATTTTTATTTTCAAAAGCTTCATTAATTATTTTTTCAAGTTCATCTAATTTCATTTATCTCCTTTAAAAAATTAGTCAATTTATCAGTTTTATAATTTATAAATTCTGCATCAGAAAATTCAGATGCCCATGGCTCATCATTCTTTATCCAAACAGTTTTCATTCCCATTTCAAATGCAGGTTTTAAATTTCTTGCAATATCCTCAAAGAATATACAATATTGTGGCTCAATTTTGTAATTTTCTACTATCTTTTTATATGGTTCTCTAGATGGTTTGGGAATAAATTCTGAGTCTCTGATATCAAATATGCCGTCAAAAAGCTTGTCTATTCCAATTCTTTTTGTAACATTTTCTGCGTGGGCTCTAGAACCGTTAGTGAATATAATTTTTTTACCCTCCAATTTCTTAATTTCATCCTCTAAAGCTTTGTCTTTATTTAAAAAATTAAGATCTACATCGTGAACAAACTCTAAAAATTCATCTGCATCTATTTTATGATTCTTAATCATGCCATTTAAAGTAGTATTATATTCTTGAAAGTAATTTTTTTGAATTTTTCTAGCTTCCTCTGGACTTGTATTTAATTTTTCAGCAATAAATTTAGTCATTTTTTTATCAACTTGTTCAAAAACTTTAGTAGCACCATCATAAAGTGTATTATCTAAGTCAAATAACCAATATTTTATTTTTAATAAATCTTTCATATTCTTATAAGCGTTCCAGCACCCTTGTCTGAAAATATTTCGTGTAAGATCGAATGTGATTTTCTACCATCTAAGATTACCACACCTCTCACCCCATTTTCAACAGCATCAACACAATTTTGTATCTTTGGTATCATACCACCTTGAACAACTTTCCAATCAATAAGATTTTTTAGATCATAGGGTTTTATTTCTGTAATTAAATTTTTCCTATCATCGTAAACACCCTCTACGTTAGTCATCAACAAAAGTCTTCTTGACTTTAATTTTTTTGCTATAGCATTTGCAGCAGCGTCACCATTTATATTGTAAGTTTGATTATTTTCATCCAAACCTAAAGGAGCTACGACTGGAATTTGATTAAGTTTTAATATGTCTTTTATTTTTTCTACATTAATTTCATCTGGAATTCCAACAAAACCTAATTCCTTTCTTTCGGGTATTACATTGATTACATTGTTGATATTAGAGTTGATTGAAATAGCTTTAGTTCCTTTCTTTATTAAAGATTCTACAATATCATTATTAAAATCGATTAAAACTCTTTCAACTATTTTTATTACTTTTTCATCTGTTACTCTCAAGCCATTAATAAACTTCGTATCAATATTTTCTTTATCTAATTCTCTTTTAATTCTTGGTCCACCACCATGAACTACAATAACTGAAAGACCTAACTTGTTTAATATATATATATCGTTAATAAAATTATTAAAAATTTTTCTGTCTATTAAAACATTTCCTCCATACTTAATAACTATAATTTCATTTCTATATTTAGAAACATATTTTGGAACATTATCAAAATTTGGTGCTTCTTTTGGCCAAAAATTTTTTATCTCTTCCAAAGAAGTTTCTTTTGGCATTTAATTTGTTTTTACTTTGGTCTGTTTCATAATTACCCACTGCTGACCAATAGTCAGAACGTTATTAATTGTCCAATAAACAACTAAGCCTGACGGAAAAGATGCTAAAATTATTGTCAAAAACAGTGGAAAAAAAGCGAATATTTTTGCTTGTATTGGATCTGCCGGAGCAGGGTTAAGTTTTTGTTGAACCCACATAGAGGCTCCCATTAAAATAGGCCAAATACCAATAATCAAAAAACTTGGAGGATCCCAAGGTATTAAACCAAATAAATTAAATATGGTAGTAGGGTCCTTATCTGATAAGTCTTTTATCCAGCCAAAAAATGGCTGGTGTCTCATTTCTAAAGATATAAACAACATTTT
>MDTG01373170.1_pt1 | contig 12573 bp, 15 predicted proteins | sample 811421 | NCBI WGS metagenome assembly MDTG01 (sample SAMN05326645, study PRJNA326480) | marine metagenome | isolation source: seawater | place: Pacific Ocean: South East | collected 2011 | reverse complement strand
ATCAGATCTAATTTTAAAAAAGTAACAAAATACTACAATTTTTTTTCAGATTTAAAGTTACTTGATTATAAAGTTAGAATTCTGAATACTGGTACTGAGGCAACAACAAGGGTATTAATTGAAAGTACTGACAAGACAGGCGTGAGTTGGTTTACAGTTGGTGTATCCCCAAATATTATTGAAGCTTCATTTAAAGCGTTAATTGATAGTTTGGATTATAAACTTTATAAAGAAAAAGCACCTGCTAATTTAAATGAAAAATAGATTTGGGTTTATTTTAGTCAAACCTCAGCTTGGTGAGAATATAGGTGCTTGTGCACGATCGATGAAAAATTTTGGATTTAGTAATTTAAATATTGTATCTCCAAAATTTACATTTCCAAATCATAAAACTAAAATTACCGCTGTCGGCGCTTATAACATAATTAATAATGCAAAGGTTTTTAACTCTACTTCAGATGCAATTAGTAAGTTTGATATTGTAATCTCATTTAGCGCAAGGAAAAGAGATATTAATAAAAGAAATATAACGATGAAAGATTTTATCAATATTTTAAAAAATAGAAGAAATACAAATATTGGTTTAATGTTTGGTCCAGAGGCATCAGGTCTTTCTAATATAGATTTATCATTTTCAAATTTTATTTTACAAATACCAACTAAAAAAAATTTTAAATCTTTAAATCTTTCACATTCTATTACATTAATTTGTTATGAAATATTTAAATTTATGAATAAAAGCACTTTTAATAAAGTTGGAAAAAAAAATAAGATATCCTCAAAATCGGAAATATCATCATTAGTAAAATACTTGACCAATCTTTTAGACAAAAAAAATTTTTTTTTACCCAATGAAAAAAAACAGTCAATGATGCTAAATATTAATAATCTTATTTACAGACTTGAACCAAATAATAAAGAATTGAGGATTTTAGCTAGTATTATAAGCTCATTGAGCAAAAAATAGCTTAAAGCTTAATTGACAAATCAAACCTAAGGCTTATAAACACACAATTATTAGATATGACAAAAAGACTAAAATCAAAACATAAAGTTGATAGAAGGCTTAAAGCTAATATTTGGGGAAGACCTAAAAGTCCGTTTAATTCTAGAGCGTATCCCCCAGGACAACACGGACAAAACAAAAAAGGAAAGCCAACAGATTACGGAATTCAACTTCAAGCTAAACAAAAACTTAAAGCTTACTACGGAAACATTAATGAAAGACAATTTAGAAATATTTACAGAAAAGCACTTAAAAAAAAAGGTGATACTACTGAAAACTTAATTGCCTTGTTGGAGAGTAGGTTAGATACTGTCATTTATAGAGCTAAATTTGCTCCAACAGTTTTTTCTGCAAGGCAAATGATTAATCATGGACATATTACTGTAAACAAAAAAAGAGTAAATATTTCAAGCTACGTTGTAAAAAGCTCTGATCTTATAGAAATAAGAGAGAAATCAAAAAAACTCACAGTAATAGACGGATCTTTGCAAAGTAAAGAAAGAGATGTTCCAGAATATATTCAACTTGATGATAAAAAAAAGACTGCGAAACTTGTAAGAGTACCCAAATTCTCAGAAGTTCCCTTTCCTGTGATTATGGAACCTAATCTTGTAATAGAATATTATTCAAGATAATATTTACAAAATCAAATACCGTTAACTAAAAGTGACTTACATTCAAAAATTTTATTATCAAATTTTTTTATCATTTTTCGCATTAATTGGAATTTATTTTTCTATAAACACTGGTATCACTCACGATGAGATACATGATTACAATGTTTGGCTTGCAAATAAAAATTCAATTATTAACTTACTTTTCTCAAAAAATTTAGATACTAGTTATTTAGCAGGTGGTAATAAATTTTATGGAAGTGGTTTTCATTATCTCTCATCAATTTTAGAATTATTTTCATATAACTTACCTCAATTATCGGAATACAAAGAAATAGGAAAAATAGTCTTATCAAAACATGTTTCAGTATTTTTGTTTTTTTTAATATCAGGTTTATTTTTAAGAAAAATAATTAAATTACTCACAAATGATACACATCATGCTAATTTAAGTTCAATTCTTTATCTTTCATATCCTTATTTACTCGGTCATAGTTTTTTTAATGTTAAAGATATTCCATTTTTAACTTTTTGGTTAATTTGCACTTATTTCATTATAAGAATTGCGAAAAATTATTTTGTAAAAGAGATAGTATTAAAAAAACACATTATTTTCTTAAGTTTATTTACAGGGTACCTTTTGTCTATCAGGATCACGGGCATTTTAATTTTTATTGAATATTTAATATTCATTTTGGTATTGCTAAACATCAAAAATATAAAATATTTCGATTTTATCAAAAAATTTTATCAAGAAATAATAATTTCCTTTTTAATTATTTTATCTTTATATATATTTCTACAACCAAGCTTCTGGGGAGATCCTTTTTTAATTTATGAGGCGATTAAATATATGTCCCAGCATATTCAAACAGTTTGTACTATCACTTTAGGTGAATGCATGAAGGCGCAAAATTTGCCGGCAAGTTATCTTCCTATTTGGTTTTTTTTTAAATTACCAATTATTATTTTATTTGGATTGGGCTTATTTTTTTTAATTGAAAGAAAAATTAAAAAAGAAACTTTTAAGATAATAGTTTTAAGTTCTTTAACATATACAGTAATTATACTTGTTGTTACTTTAATCTTATTTGAAGTAAATCTATATGATGAAATTAGACAAGTTATGTTTCTTATTCCATTGATTTTTATCGTATCTTTGACTTTAATTCATATTTTTTCAAAAAAATTTTTCAATATTTCAATTAGCCTCGTTATACTTTTCTTTATATTTCAAAATATTAAAATTTATCCATATAACTACATTTGGATAAATAATTTTTCACATTTAACTAAAGTTCAGAATATATTTGAATTAGATTACTGGAGTGCTTCTTCAAAAAGAATGTCTGATTATATCAAAAAAAAAAATATTTATAACGAAGCTTGTATTATTACAAATAGAAATGAAGAGATTAATTTACTTGTTCCAAATAATACTTGCTTAATAAACTTTAGCAAATTGCATAGCGAAAATAAAAGACCGTTCTATGTCGCTTTAATGGGAAGAGGAGTGAATAAAGGTACACCAAATAATTGTAATTTAATATTCCAGGATGTTAAAAATTTAAATTTTTCAAATGAAAAGCTTATTTTGGCAAAATTATATCAATGTAATTAATCAGCAAAATCTAATTCTTTTCTAATTTTATTTATAAAATTTTTTATAAGTAGTCTCTCCTCTTCATCTAAATAATTTTCTTTATTATTTGCTTTTATAATTTCTTCTTTAAGTGAATTTATTAATTGTTTTCTCCCATCAGAAGTAGAAAATGTGTTTATCTTTTCATTTATTTGATTTAATTCTTTTCCAATTGTAAGTTTAAAAACTAAAATAAAAGCTATAGAGGCAATCAAGATCTTATAAATATAACTTTTCATTAAATTATCTTTTTTGAGATCAACAATTCTTTTAATTCGCCTTTTTCAAACATTTCTTTAACAATATCGCATCCACCTATGAATTCATTTTTTACATAAAGCTGAGGAATTGTAGGCCAATCGCTGTAATCTTTAATACCTTGTCTTAAGCTTTCATCTTCTAAAACATTAACACCTTTAAAACTTACGTTTAGATGTTTTAGCACGTTTGAAACCGCCATAGAGAACCCACATTGGGGCGCATCTGGTGTGCCTTTCATAAATAAACATACATTGTTGTTAGTAATTAAATCTTTTATTTTATCTTTTGTATCCATCATTTCCCCTCAGTAGTTATTGATAGCGCATGTAATTCATTTCCCATTTTACCTTTTAAAGATTTGTATACAAGTTTGTGTTGTTCAATTTTACTTAAATTATTGAATTTGGACGATTTAATTGTAGCTGAATAATGATTACTGTCTCCCATTAAATCTTTAATTTCAATAGATGCGTCTGGAATTGACTCTTTTATTAATTTTTTTATTTCTTCAATAGGTAAAGGCATTAATAATTATTATACCATTCATTATTTATTTTAAATAAATCTTTAGTGCTAATTTTTAACTCACCCTCAATTTCTAAATATCTTTCCTGAGTAAATCCAATATTTTCATAATAAATGTTGTTTTCTCTTAATATTTTTTCAACTTTGGACAAATTTATTTCTTCAATTTCAACAATATATCTTGCCTGATCTTCTCCAAAAAAATATTGCGACATATTTGTTAACTTTTTAGGTTTAATGATTTTAGCTCCAAAATTTGAATTTAAAGCCATTTCAGAAATAGCAGTAAGAAGCCCCCCACTTGATACATCATGTGAAGATATAATTAAATTATTATTAATAAGTTTTAACAAACACTCACCATTATTTTTTTCATTTAAAAGATTAATCTCAGGAGGCATACCTTCATATATGAAATAATTTTCTTTTAAAAAACAACTTTGTTCCAAATGACCAAATGTCTTTCCTATCAGTATTAGAATACTTTTATTTTTTTTAAAATTATGGCCTAAAGGTTTGAACAATTTATCAATTAATCCTACACCACCTATAACTGGTGTTGGAAAGATATTTTTTTTATTGGTGCAATTATAAAAAGATACATTTCCAGAAACAACAGGGTAATTTAAAAATTCACACGCTGCTTTAATACCCTCTAAACATTCTGCGAATTCTCCCATAATTTCTTTATTTTCAGGATTACCAAAATTAAGACAATTAGTAATGGCCATAGGCTTTGCTCCCACAGAAATTAAATTTCTCCAGTTTTCACATACAATTTGTTTACCACCCAAAATGGGGTAAGATTTACAGTAGTTAGCTGAAGAATCTACAGAAACTGCGATAGCTTTATCTTTATTATGAATTCTAATAATTGCAGCATCAGAGCCAGATTTTTGAACCGTATCACACATAACACTTTGATCATATTGATTTGTTACCCAACTCTTATTTGAATGATTTGGACTAGATAGAATTTTTATTAAAGCTTCATCAATTTTAATTTTTTTTAAATCTTTAAAATTAATCTTTTCTCTATTAGGTTTTTTTTTAATCCATTCTCTATTGTATAAAGGAGCTTTAGATGCCAAAGCACTAATTGGAATTTCTCCTTCAATCTTTTTATTAAATTTTAAAGTGAGATTGTTTGTATTAGTGGTTTTCCCAATTATTACAAAATCTAAATCCCATTTATCAAATATTTTTTTTGCTTCATTTTCTTTACCATCTTCTAATATTATTAACATCCTTTCTTGACTTTCAGATAACATCATTTCATATGGAGTCATATTCTCTTCTCTACATGGAACCTTTTCTAACTCAAGTTCTATTCCCAAATTTCCTTTTGATGCCATTTCAACACTAGAGGATGTTAGTCCAGCCGCACCCATGTCCTGAATCGAAATAATAGATTTGTCCTTCATTAACTCCAAACAAGCTTCTAATAAAAGTTTTTCAGTAAAAGGATCTCCCACTTGAACTGTTGGTTTTTTTTCCTCTGAATTTTCATCAAATTCAGCCGATGCCATGGAAGCACCATGAATTCCATCGCGCCCGGTTTTTGACCCAACGTAAACAACAGATTTATTTACTCCTTTAGCTTTTGAGTAAAAAATTTTATCTTTTTTTGCATGCCCCACTGCCATAGCGTTCACTAAAATATTTTCATTGTAAGTTTCATTAAATTTGGTTTCTCCTGCAACAGTTGGTACGCCTATACAGTTACCGTAACTACCTATTCCAGATACGACACCATTTAGTAGACTTTTAGTTTTTGGATGATCTGGGGATCCAAAATGTATAGAGTTCAATAAAGCTATGGGTCTAGCACCCATAGTAAAAACGTCTCTCAATATACCACCTACGCCTGTAGCAGCTCCTTGAAAAGGTTCAATGTAAGAGGGATGATTGTGACTTTCTATCTTAAAAACTATTGCATCATCATCTCCAATGTCAATTACTCCTGCGTTTTCTCCAGGTCCTTGAATTACTTGTTTTCCCTTTGTTGGTAATTTTTTTAAATGAAATCGAGAGGATTTATAAGAGCAGTGTTCATTCCACATAGCTGAAAAAATTCCAAGTTCTAGCAAATTTGGTTCTCTTTTTAATAATTTTTTAATATTATCAAATTCTTCAAGCCTCAGCCCGTGCTTCTCAATTATTTTATTAGTAATTTTCATCTTAATTTAGCAAGCTAGAAAATAAATTAACTCCATCTTTATTTGAAGTTAAATCATCTATCATCCTCTCTGGATGTGGCATCATACCTAAAATATTTCTTTTTGAATTAATAATTCCAGCAATATTATCTAAAGAGCCATTTGGATTTGAAATATTATTAACATTACCTTTTTCATCACAATATTTAAATATAATTAAATTTTCTTTTTTTAATTCTTCAAGATGTTTTGGATCAGTAAAATAATTTCCTTCATTGTGAGCAATGTTCATTTTCAGAATTTGACCTGTTTTATATTTATTTGTAAATTTTGAATTATTGTTAACTGTTTTAATGTTCACATCTTTATTAATAAATTTTAACTTTTCATTCCTCAACAATGTTCCTCTTAGAAGTCCTGTTTCAGTTAGAATTTGAAAACCATTACATATACCTAAGATCAAGCAACCCGAATTAGCCGCTTTTATTACTTCTTCTATTATTAATGATTTTCCAGCAATAGCACCGGATCTTAAATAATCTCCGTAAGAAAATCCTCCTGGCACAACTATTAAGTCAGAATTAGGTAACTTCGTTTCTTTGTGCCAAACCATTTGATTTTTAAATTGCATTTTTTCTAATGCAACTGCTATATCTCTATCACAATTAGAACCTGGAAAAACAATAACTGAGGATTTCATTATATTTTAACTATCTTATAATCTTCAATTATAAGATTTACTAAAAGTTTTTTACACATTTCATCAATTTTTTTCTCGGCAGTAGATTGACTATTTTCATCAATCTCAATTTCAAAATGTTTTCCTTGCCTAACATTTTTCAAATTTTTCATACCCATATTTATTAAAGTATTATGTACAACTTTTCCTTGGGGGTCTAAAACATCTTTTTTAAGAGTAACTGTTACAGAAAATTTCAATTTATTTTTTCTTAAATTTTATTGGTATAGTTTTACCAAAATTAACTTCACTTATATTAGTTTCCTCAGGCATTATACCTAATCTTCTTGCTACTTCTTGGTACCCTTGAATAATGTTTCCCAAATCCTTTCTAAACCTATCTTTATCTAATTTTTTTTCTGTTTTTGAATCCCACAACCGGCACGTATCAGGACTTATCTCATCAGCTAAAACGATTTCCTTTTCCCCTGAGTCTTTGTTCCATGTATTTCCATATTCAATTTTGAAATCAACGAGTTTTATTCCTATACCCCTGAACATGCCCGTTAGAAGGTCATTAATCCTTAGAGTCATTTTATCTATTTTTTTAATTTCTTCATCAGTTGCCCATCCAAATGAAAAAATATGTTCTCTAGAAATTAATGGATCATTTAATTCATCTTTTTTATAGCAATATTCTAACAAGGGTTTCTCTAAAATTGTACCCTCAGCAATACCGAGCCTTTTTGTCAATGATCCTGTTGCAATGTTTCTAACAATAAATTCGATAGGGAAAATTTCTGCTTTTTTAATTAACTGCTCCCTCATATTTAATCTTTTAATAAAATGAGTCTTTATTCCACACTGTGATAAGTTTGTTAAAATATATTCTGATATTCTGTTATTAAGAACACCTTTACCTTCAACATTTGTTTTTTTTAAATTGTTAAAAGCAGTGGCATCATCTTTAAAATGCTGAATAATAAGATCTTTGTCTTTTGTTTCATAAAGAATTTTGGCTTTACCTTCGTATAATTTTTTACCTTTATTCATTCGATTAAATCTTTAAACTTCTTTTGAAAATTATATCAATTTTTTTTGTATGGTAACCAAAATCAAATAGTTTTTTAAGTTTATTAACAGGTATTTTATTTACAATTTTTTTATCTGATACAATTTTATCATAAAATGCAGAATTTTCTTTCCATGCTTGCATAGCATTTTTTTGCACAATTTTATAAGATTCTTCTCTTGTAAAACCAACTGCAGTTAACTCTAAAAGAACTCTTTGTGAAAAAAATATTCCATTCGTTAAGTTTAAATTTTTTTTCATATTCTTTGGATAAATATTTAAATTTTTTACAACGTTGCCTAGTCTCACAAGCGCAAAATCAAGAGCTGTAGTTGCATCAGGACCGATATTTCTTTCTACAGCTGAATGTGAAATATCTCTCTCATGCCAAAGAGCCACATTTTCCAGTGAGGGGACAACATACGATCTAATTAATCTTGCTAGTCCTGTTAGGTTCTCACTTAAAATTGGATTTTTTTTGTGAGGCATTGCAGACGAACCTTTTTGTTTTTTTCCAAAAAATTCTTCTACTTCTAATAATTCAGTTCTTTGTAGATGTCGTATTTCTATAGCAAATCTCTCTATTGAGCTAGCAACAATACCTAAGGTAGAAAAAAAATGAGCGTGTCTATCTCTTGGTATCACTTGAGTAGAAACAGGTTCTACTTTTAGTTTTAATTTTTTTGCCACGTAACTTTCTACTCTGGGATCAATATTTGCAAAGGTTCCTACAGCACCAGAAATCGCACATGTTGAAATCTCATCAATTGCATTTTCTAAGCGTTTTTTATTTCTTAAAAACTCTTGAAAAAAAGTTAACATCTTTAAACCGAAAGTAATAGGTTCTGCATGAATTCCATGACTTCTTCCAATACATAAAGTGTATTTGTGTTTTAATGCTTGTTTTTTTATTGATTTAAGCAGCTCATTAATATCATCTAAAAGTATCTGACCAGATTGTTTTAATTGAAGATTAAAACATGTATCTAAAACATCAGAAGATGTCATTCCTTTATGTAAATGCCTTGCTTCTTTACCAGCTCTTTCAGTGATTGAAGTTAAAAACGCTATGATGTCATGTTTTACTTTATTTTCTATTTGTAAAATTCTACGAGGATTTATCTTTGCTTTAGCTTTAACTTTTTTAACAATACCCTTTGGTATTATCTTAAATTTTTCCATAGCTTCAGCTGCAGCAAGTTCAACCTTAAGCCAAATAGAATATCTGTTATAATCACTCCAAATATTTTTAATCTCTTTCCTTGAGTATCTTTCAATCATAAAATTTTTTTAGTTTTTATCTGATTGCGTAAAAATTTCACAACCATCATTTGTTACACCTATTGTATGTTCAAATTGTGCTGATAAAGATTTATCTTTTGTGACAGCTGTCCATCCATCATTTAGAGTTTTTGTTTCAAATTTTCCAAGATTTATCATCGGTTCAATTGTAAATATCATGCCGGCTTTAATTCTTGCGCCTGTTCCTTTTTCTCCATAGTGAAGTACATTAGGCTCTTTATGAAAAGTTTGACCAATACCGTGTCCGCAAAAATCTTGAACAACAGAAAATCCCTCAGATTCTACGTGACTTTGTATAGCGTTACCAATATCACCAAGGTGTATCCCATCTTTAATTATATTAATAGCTTTCATCATAGAGTCATAGGTTGCTTTAATCAATCTACCTGCTTTTACTGAGACCTCACCAACTTTGAACATTCTACTGGTATCTCCATGCCAATCATCCTTAATCGCAGTTACATCAACATTTACAATATCTCCATTTTTTAATATTTTATCAGACGGTATCCCATGACAAACCACATGATTTGCAGAGGTGCAGCAAGATTTTGGGAAACCTCTGTAAAATAATGGAGCTGAGTAAGCATTATGATCGTTAATATACTCGTAACAAATTTTATCAATTTTATTAGTTGAAATTCCAGGTTCAATTATTTTGCTAACTTCGTCTAACGCTCCAGCGGCTATTGATCCTGCAATCTTAGTTTTCTCAAAAGATTCTGAAAAACTACTATTCATTTATTTTATAAACTTAATTTGATTATTTAATTTTATTCCTTTTGAAGAAAATTTACAATCATAGCAAAGTATATTTAAACCTTTTTTAACACCTTTAATCAAAGCATCTGAGTAATTTTTATCAATATCTTTTGCAATTGTAAAAGAATTACAATCATTTCTTTGAATCAGGTACAAAATATAAATTTTAAAACCTTTCTTACGAGCTTTTAAAAGTTCATTAATATGTTTTAAACCTCTAGATGTGACAGTATCTGGAAATTCTGCGATACTTTTTTTTCTAGATAATGTCACATTTTTAACCTCTAAAAAAGCTTTGTTTCTTTTATTTATAACAAGAAAATCAAACCTTGTGTTGGATCCAAATTTTTTCTCAGTATTAATCTTTGAAATATCAGAAAATTCTTTGACCATATTATTATAAAGACCTTCATAAACAATTTTATTGGCAGAATGAGTGTTAACACCAACTTTAGATTTTCCGTCTTCAATTATTTCTAATGTATATTTTAATTTGCGATTTGGATTATTAGATTTACTAATCCAAACTTTATTACCTTTATTTAAAAGACCAAGCATCGAACCGGTATTTGGACAATGTGCGGTAATAATTTGATTTTCTAGTTTTATATCAACAAAAAATCGCTTGTATCTTTTTATAAATAGTCCTGATATTAATTTATTCTCAAATTTCATATATTTATTACTTCTATGAAGAAAAAAATAAAAAAAGTAAATGCTGCAATTTTAATTATTGGTAATGAGATACTTTCTGGTCGTACACAGGATAAAAACGTTGCATTTATATCTAATTGGCTGAATTTAAAGTGTGGAATTACAGTGAATGAAGTTAGAATAATCCCAGATGATGAAAAGATTATCGTCCAAAACATTTTATTATTATCAAAAAAATTTAATTATGTTTTTACAACTGGAGGAATAGGGCCAACACATGACGATATTACTGCTAAATCTATAGCAAAAGCATTCAAAGTAAAATATGAATATCATAAGGAGGCATTTTTAATTTTAGAAAAATATTATGGTAAGAAAAAATTTAATGACGGTAGAAAAAAAATGGCAAAAATGCCGAGAGGAGCTAAATTAATTTATAATCCTTCCAGTGCCGCGCCCGGATTTATGACCAAGAATGTTTTATCTTTACCGGGTGTTCCTTCAATACTAAATTCAATGATTGAAAATTCTAAAAAGTATTTGGTAAAAGGTTTAAAAATACATAGTAAGACATTAAATCTTTATACAGTAGAAAGTAATATCTCAAAAAAACTTGGTTTAATTCAAAAGAAATATAAAAAGTTTGTTGATATTGGAAGCTATCCTTTTTTTAGATTGGGAAAGATTGGTGTAGCTATTGTAACAAGGTCGAATTCAATTCAAAAATTATATAATGTAAATAAAGAATTAAAAAAATTAGCTAAAGAAAAAAAAATTAAAATATTAAAAATTTAAATCATATTATAAACTTCATCCACAGTAATAGATTCTATATCAGAAGTTTTATGTATTATTTTACTATCCAAAATCTTCGTATAACTATTTTTTGGTGCAAATTTCTCAGATCTTGTAGGTCCAAATAAAACTATCATTGGAATATCTGCTAGACTCATCATATGCATAACTCCATTGTCTATTGAAACTGCCTGATCTAACCTTGAAGATAAAGCAGTGACAAGAGCTGGACAAGATAATTTGGAATTTGTTTCTGGAAAAATAGCAGAAGGAACTTGATTTTTAATCTTATCTATTATGTGTTCTTGATTTTTCTCAATAAAAAAAACAGGAATTTTATTTTTTATTAAAGATTTGTTAGCTAGAGAAATAAATTTATATATGGACCAACTTTTTTTTCTATACTCATTGCCTTGTGTTATTGAAAAACCTATATAATTGCTTTTTGGAAGCAATCTTTTAGCTTCATTTAATAAATTTTTTGGTAATTTATTACAATTAAAATTTATAGGTTTAATTTTTTCTCCTAAAAAAATGCTTAAATTTTCAAGGTGCTCTTTTGATTTAAATTTAATCTTTTTTGTTAAAAATAAATTACCGAATGTATTAGAATAAAATAACGTATGAGGTATACTTTTTAATATCAAAGAATTTCTAAACTTAGACTGAAGATCGATAATTAAATCGAATTTCGTCGTTTTTTTTTTTGTAAAATTTCTTTTTGCGAATAATAAATGCCACCATCTAAATCCAAAGTATTTTAAATTTAAATTAAGTGTTTGGATAGAAATATTATACTCTTTTAGCTTTCCGTCAAAATGATTGGGATGCGCACCTAAATAGAAAAATTCAGTTTTTCTATAATGATTCTTAAGACTTAGAATTAAAGGAATTATTTGAATAGAGTCTCCTAAACCGCCCCCTGAATTGTAAATCAATATTTTTTTCACAGAATTAATATACTTTATAAAATCGAAATTTTAATATAAATGTCTAAAACATATAAATTAATGTGCCCTCGTGGTGAAATTGGTAGACACAAAGGACTTAAAATCCTTGCCCTTTTGGGAGTGCCAGTTCGAGTCTGGCCGAGGGCACCACT
>MDTG01294067.1_pt1 | contig 12574 bp, 14 predicted proteins | sample 811421 | NCBI WGS metagenome assembly MDTG01 (sample SAMN05326645, study PRJNA326480) | marine metagenome | isolation source: seawater | place: Pacific Ocean: South East | collected 2011 | reverse complement strand
TATTATTAGTACTTTTGTTTTCACAAAAAATATTTTCATAAATACTATTGCTAATACTTTTAATTGAGATATTAGCAGTACCATTTATAAATTTTAGTTTTTTCTTATAATTTCTTGAAGAATTTTCTAGAAACAAATCATAATTATTTGTTATTAGTTTAAATTTATCATCTTTATTTTTATGAAAATATTCATTGTCGTTTAAAAAATCTAAATCATCTAACACATCACACTGATAATCATTTTTTATACATAAGAATGATCCATAAAAATCAACCCCGTGTATAAATTTATTTTCATGTAGAAGCATACTAGTTAAATATGTGAAAAAACTATCTACATACGCCGAGTTATTTACATCTAATACCTTTTTGTGACATTTATTCTCTCCGAATTTGGGGAGTTCCAATAGTATATCGTCTATGTTTTTATATTTACCGGTCATATATTTTATAGGATCAATTAATGGAGAATATTTGAAAAATGTTTCGGTATTTACTTTGCTACTTTTACTTTCTATGCTGCATTTAAATATATTATTTTCAGCATCTTCTAGCTCTTCCACGTTGTCTTCATTTTTATTGTTTTTAACTTTACTATTTAAATTATTGTTTTTTATTTCTCTTAAATTAAAATGATTATTTAGATTAATTTTATTATAATTATCTTTATTTAAATCAAAAAAATTTTTATAAAGCGGTATAAAATTTTGAATATTAGATATTCCTATATTTGATAAACTATTAAATAACTTTGAATTATCATTTTTTTTATAATATAATTGAAACATTTAGATTATAATTAAAAGTTTTATTTGTTTTAAGTAATTTATGCGTATTATGCTTAAATTAAAAATTTTTAATTATTATAATGAATTTAGAGTTAAAAAAATTTGATATGAAAAATATAAAATTTAGACCGAATGAGACTCAAGGACCAGTTATTGTATTAATTGGGAGACGAGATACAGGTAAGAGTTTTTTAGTAAGAGATTTATTATATTATCATCAAGATATTCCCATTGGAACTGTTATATCTGGAACAGAAGCAGGTAATGGATTTTATTCAAAAGTTGTACCTAAATTATTTATTCATGACGAATATAATACCGCTATCATAGAAAATATTCTAAAAAGACAGAAGATGGTTATTAAACAGGTAAAAAAGGAAAACGACGCTTATGGTAAATCAAGCATTGATGCCAGAGCTTTTGTTATTTTAGATGATTGTTTATATGATAACTCATGGGCTCGTGAAAAATTAATGCGTCTTTTATTTATGAATGGAAGACACTGGAAAATCATGTTAGTTATTACTATGCAATATCCTTTGGGTGTTCCACCAAATTTAAGAACAAATATTGATTATACCTTTATACTTAGAGAACCTTATATTGCTAATAGAAAACGAATTTATGAAAATTATGCTGGTATGTTTCCAACCTTTGAAAGTTTTTGTCAAGTAATGGATCAATGTACAGAAAACTATGAATGTTTAGTTGTTTCAAACAATGCAAAATCAAATAAATTAGAAGATCAAATTTTTTGGTATAAAGCAAGCGGTCATAAAAGTTTTAAATTAGGCAGCAAGGAATTTTGGGAAATGTCAAAAGATTTGGGTAGTGATGATGAAGAAGAAAGTTATGATCCAAATAGTCAAAAAAAAGGTCCTCTTATCAATGTTAAAAAAAGTAGATGGTAAAATTAAATATAATTCACAAATATTTTTATATTTAATTATTTTTAATCCTTTTTAAACATTTGTTTCTTTTCAATTATGTAATCTTTGTTTTTTATTGGTTGTCCGCAGATTAAATCTCCACAATTATCTATGTTCGCATAAATGAATTTTATATTTTTACTTTTATCACAGGTATTTGTTTCCCATCTACCTAGTTTTAATTTATTACTTTGAATAAGTTTTTTAATAAAATAGTTGTTTTTAAAGGCATTAATCATTCTTCTCTATCTAATTAATAGTTATTATTTTTTTTAAGTTAAGTTCAATTTTTAAGAATATATTCATTAAATATTCCACTAATTACATATGATCTCTGTTGGATTTTCTGGCTTATAAACATTTCTAAATATCCATTCTATTTTACCTTTTAATTCTTTATTATTAACCAAAACTGAATTTTTAATTATATTTTTTCGCATTTTTGTTTTATTTGTTTTTAATAGCAAAATCTGTTTTCCTATTATTATTGGAGAAGGTATTTTATTCATTTCCCGTAAGTCCCATATAACCTCTACTGGTGCTTTAGCGTTTATTATTTTATTTTTAACTTCTTGTTCATATTTATCCCAACAAAATTTATTTGTTAGTGTAAATTTAATAATATCTGTTGTTTGTTCTTTTTCTATTTCCATATTTATATTATTATATTTTAAACATAGATTTAAAACATATTATTATATAATTAAATATAAAAATAACACCATATTAATTTTATTAATAATATGACAACGATTAATATCAGCAATCTTGATTTTTCTTATGACAGGAGAAATAATATATTAAACAATATTAATTTACAGGTCAATGAAAGAGAATTTGTTCTACTAGTCGGAGAGAATGGAGCCGGGAAAAGCACATTATTAAGAATAATCTCAGGAATGCATTTAGTTCAAAATTATAACTCATTTAAAATATTAGGAAGTTCAAGTCCCAATGACCAATTTAATGGTTTAGCATATTTGGGGAATACCTGGAAAAAAAATGTTGGATACATAGGAAATCTTAATTACTGTTGCGACATAAAGGTATGTGATTTAATGAAAAAAAATCAGAATAAATATTCTGAAAGAAGAGATGAATTAGTTAAATTATTGAATATTAATTTAAATTGGAAAATGCACGAAGTTTCAGAAGGTGAGAGAAAAAAAGTTCAAATAATGCTAGCTTTATTGAAACCATTTAAGCTATTACTTATAGATGAATTTACAAACGAATTAGACGTTGTTGTAAGAGATAATCTATTTAAGTATTTAAAAAACGAATGTACAACAAATAATGCATCTATTATATATGCCACTCATATATTTGATAACTTAGAAAAATATATTACAAATGTTGTATTTATATGTAATAAAACGTGTCATAATAAAAAAACTCTAAATGAATTTATCCTTGAAGATAATCTATATAATTCCGTAAAAAATAAAATTATTAACAATAAAAATTTACAATCAATTAATAATAAAATAGATAAGCATTTGTTAGGTCCTCAAGGTGGTTGGTCTAGTGGTCGTTCGCAAAATATATGTTAAATAAAATAACAAGACATTAAATAATACATTTAATACCCCCACTAAAATACAACTTACATTATTATTAATATTTTTAATCATATAAGTATTTACCAATTTATAACCCAATTTCTTATAATAATTTCTAACTCCTACACCTGATATTACTGCTAGTTTATTACAATTGTTATAATAAGCTATTTTTTGTGCTTTTCGCATTAAAATTTTACCCAAACCTAAATGTTGTGCTTTTTCATCTGTGTTCCTACTAGAAGCAACCTGACCATATACATGAAGCTCTCTTATCAAACCACAACCTTCCAACTCAGGAAAATATTTGTTTTTTAGATAATTTTCTTTATTACAGATTCGCAATCGTAGAAATCCATAAATAATACCAGGTTCTTCTTTATTTTTATAATACCATCTGTCATTCATATAAAATGAATCTTTATGATTCCCGCTTTCTATACTAAGAAAATATTCATCACCACCTGAAGATAAATATTTTCTTACCACACATCTTGAATATCTGATAAGTGCTATATCCTTTTTTACTTCTCTACAACGAATACATCTACAAAATTCTCCCTTTTCCTCCAATCTTTTATGTAACACTTGCCTCAAATTAGTAATTTTGTTCCCAGCATAAATATATTTTGTTCCATCAATAGCTGTATTTGGTATATCTCTTACAACACGGTTTAATCTAATCCACTGTGGAACTTTTTTTTTCATTTCCATTAATACATTTATAAGACTCTCTGGATCTTTTTCAGTGTAAGGCATATAACTACCTTCGTCATACCATTTTTTAATTTTTGTCCATGGAACCGTTGAAGTAGGATAAACTTTCCATTGGTCAAATTGTAATGTCGTACCTTTAATAATCTGATCGAACATTTTTGAATCCTCATCTGGTGTGCTTCCTGGTAAATCGGGCATTAAATGGGCATCTACTTTAAATGCGGCATCTTTTAATCGTTTTAGTGCCATTTCAGCATGTATTGTATAACAACCGCGATTCACTTTTTTCAATAATTTATTATTAATATGTTGAACTCCAAGTTGTACTCTTGTACAACCCAAATAACGCAACCAACTTATTTCTTCTTCCGTTATTGAATCAGGACGCATTTCTAGTGTGACACCTATAATTCTTGATTTCGCCGTTTCATTTATTGTTTGTTCCTCCGTTAAAGAAAGAATTGGTCGTTTTTTTAATTGATAAAATGTATTTGCTGCCCAAAAACTCTTTTTAATAAAATCTTCTTGATATTCTCTAGGATATTCCGTCCATGTACCCCCCAATACTATTAATTCTATCTTATCAACATAATGCCCATTTAAATGATATTGTGTGGCTCTCTCATTGAATTGATTAATCGGATCAAAATTATTTTGTAATCCTCTAGCTACTGTTGGTTCAGAGCTTAAATAACTTCTTGGATTAATTTCTATTCCGGAAGCATCTACTTCTTTTGGACAATAATGACAGTCATGTTTGCAGCTAAATCTCTGTTTTTTGATTTTCCCGTTTTTATCTGTATATTCAGGATATGGACTAGTTATTGTTGAAATGACAATTACACCCGAAAGACCCCTCGAATGTTTTGATTTAAAGAATTTTCTAATTTGGCTATTCGTAACCGTTTTTTGATTCACTAAAAGCTCGTACATGTATGATATCTGACAATTGCGCGGATTTATATGATATTTTCTTTTCATTAACCTTATCTCTTCTTGAAATTTCTTTTTTGATTCGTAATTTCTCAAACATAAATCTGTTACAAATTTTGTTAATGGTTCTAACAAATCTTCCTTTATGTAAATGGAAGGATCCGTAAAAGCCGAATTTGTCAAAGCCTCGATATCCTTCATTTTTCTTTGTCGGAAATATTATTTTACCTTAATAATAACAGTAATTTCCTATTCAATTTAAAACAATCAAATTATTTATAATAATAAATTGATTTCTAAATAAAGAGTGAAAGTAAAGGAAACCAATAAACAAAAAATAAAATGTCATCACAAATCCCTCCACTTGATAGATTTAGTGCTATCTGTAAGGGAAAAATTACGCGAGAAAAAAGATTACCAATCATTTTGCTCGTTGTTAAAATAATTTTAGAGCAATACAATATCAAGCCTTCAGAAGAAAACGAAGATGGTAGAATAAATAGTTGTACTGATGAGGAAATGATTAAAAAAATCATACAAGAAAAAATTGGTAGTGACAGAGTATATGTTCCTGCCGCACGGATGTGGTATGACATTCTTTTATTAGATTTTCGTTATGGTTGGCTACCCGTTAATATCAAAACAACTACAACTTTAACTAGTGACAATACAGGCAATCTTGCTATGTGCGTTTATGCTTATACCGATCAACAACTAGATCTTAAGAAACAGTATCAAAATGGTAAAATGAGTAAAATTTTAATTGAAAAACTTCAAAAAAAACAATATAATTTGAACGATAAAAAAGACTACTATTTTATCGTTGTAAATAAAACAAACAGCAAGGAAGTTATAATAAATTCAATTAAAGGGTTATCTGAATTAACACCAAATATAAATAATCTTCCCTTTCAAGTCTGTTGGGCAAAAAATAAAACTTTTCGGTATAAAAATATCACTGAAAATGTTAAATTGCTAATTGATGCTTTACAAAATCCCAAACCTAGTTGGAAAGAAAAATTTATGTCAGATGCCCGAATGCTCGCATTATAAATATTTATTGGATATATGAATTACTAATCTGTCGGTGACCTATTTTAAAGCGACCTGAAAACATAAAATTTTTTTTAAAATCATCACTATTCAAATAAGATATTATTTTATCTAAGTCTATATCTTTTTTTGGAATAAGAATTATTAGACCTCCACCAAAAAATTTCACATTACCTTTAAACGCAATCTTTTCGCGTCTGGTTAAATTATAAATATATATACATTCTTTTCCAATATTTTCTTTAATAGTTTTTATATTTCTTGGAGCTCCCCACTCAAACCAATTTTTTTCATTAAATTTTTTTATTTTTCTATTTATTAATTCGTCTTTGTAATTCAATAAATATTTATTAATTTTTTCATTATTACATGGAAACTTTTCAATAAATATGTATTTATCTAGTTTATTTTCACCATTTAATAATTCTATATTTCCATGTTCTTTATTTTTATAAACACTTTCTTTGCCTGTAACAAGACCAACATAAATATCAAACACATCTTTGAACGAAACATTATTTACATTATTATTTTTATTAAAAGTAATCAGTCCATCATTATTAATAATATAAAGCTGTTCATTATTATACAAAACTTCTTTTTTTAGTTTATTATTCTTACAATATCTAAAAACGATCACATCAACAGATGCGTTTTCAAATAATTTTTCATTATGGGGATGATAAATATGTGTAAATGTTCCATTTGAAATCATAATATTTAACAATTTTGAAGCACAAGTTAATTTAAAGAAATCAGAGGGAATAATAAATATTAATTCACCATTATTTTCAAGCAGGTTATAACATTTTTCAATAAAATCAATATATAAATTTCCGGTTGTTGTTCTTACAAAAGGTGGATTTCCTATAATTGTTTTATATTTTCTTTTTATGTCTGCTTCTATAAAGTCTTTATATATGACATTTTTTGGAATATTATCTAGCATTTTTATTTTAGTATCGATCTCATACATATCAAATTCTATTTTTTTATTGTTATCATACATTATTTGAATTAAATCACCCTGACCTACAGAAGGTTCTAAAATTACATCTGGTTTATTCATTACCAATTCTAAAACTTTTTTTTTAAGACCATCGTCTGTAGTGAAATACTGACCTAATTCATGAGATGTTTTCATATTATTATTTAAATATAACAGCGTTTATTTAAAATCAATTTTTTATTTATAATTTCTACTTAGATATTCCACTTGGTTTCATTATATTTTTTATAATTTTCACTCTAATATATTCTCCTAGAAAGATTTTTGCTAGTTGAAGTGAGTCACCCGATAGCCCCATTTCTTCAAGTTCTGATTCTGTTATTTTCAAATTAAGTTCCTTTTCATTTTCTGGATTATCAACAGGAACACACACAATTTGAAACTGCCCACCACTTAGACACCGTGTTATACGAATAAACTCTTGTTCAGTACGAATACCAAATTTTGATACTCCACTGATAGTGAAAACACAGGGTTTCGAATTGTTGAAATCGATAAAGGCTGATGACATACTTACTATAAATGCTACGGATAATAATAATTTGTCACTAAAAGATAACATCAATTTATTGTCTATTTTTAAAAATAGATAATAAATAAAATTTTATAAATTAAGATTTTATTTCTCTCCGAATTTTTATCATGGGGATAATTATCTGTTTTATATAGATTCGCATACTTTGGTACTAAATAAAAACTTAAACCAATTAAATTTATTTCCCAAGATTTGTTTTTTATAAACAACATAATCTGTAAATCCATATATAGCAACAATCCCAGTAATTGCTAATAAAACAAGTTCTATATTAATTAGCTCTTTTTTTGATTTTTCTGTTATTTGATTTCTAGCATCCCAATAATTTTTTTGGGTATTTATCAAATATATTATAAATAATAAAAAATAAACAATTAAATTTGGTACAATTCTGCTTTTTGATGTTACTATAAATATTCCATAAATGATGAAGGCATAAACCATAGTATGTATAGCATTACCCGAGGACCAATCATTTGGTGCTTTATTTAACTCTTCCTTACTAAAATCCCAACCTCCTTCCAACATTATAAAAAAGAAAATTAATATAACACCTATTATATGTTTAATTGTTTGTGATTTATTCAGCAAATTTTGCATCTGACAAGATAAAACATGTTGAACAACCCCTCCGGCAATAACCACAAATACAATAAATAAAAACGCAATTTTAGATAAATTTTGTGTTATAATTCCCATATAATATTAATATAGATTTTATTCATTATTTTAAACAAATTTTATTTGAAAAAATAAACAATGTAAAAAAACAACTCATAATAATTATATATGTTAAAAAATGAAACAAATATCATAGATATTATTACTTTAATAAACTCAGATTGCATAGACGAATTGAGTAAATTACAAGATAATAGCATTGACTGTGTAATTACAGATCCTCCTTATTTTTTAGACAAATTAGATAATAACTGGTGTTCAGATAATGTTAAAAAGGATGTTAAAAATAGTCATATTAAACATTTACCAAAAGGTATGAAATTTAATAAATCACAAGTTAAAAATTTATATGATTATTATTTGAAGTTATCAAAACTTTTATTTACAAAAATGAAACCAGGTGCTTATTTTCTATCCTTTTCATCACCAAGATTATATCATGCTATTGCGATGAGTTGCGAAATAGCAGGATTTGAAATAAGAGATATGATTAATTGGACTTATACGCAAAGTATGTCAAAAGGTATGTCAATGATACATATTATAAAAAAAATGAAAATTCCCGATGAAGAAAAAAAGAAACTAATGGAAGAGTATAAAGATTTTAAAACTCCACAAATAAGATCGTGCTTCGAACCCATATGCGTAGCAATGAAACCAATTGGAAAAACTACTTTTATTAAAAATGAATTAGAATTTAAAACAGGACTAATAGATTTCTCGCAAAAAGTTGGAAAAGATAGTGATAGAGTTCCAGCAAATATTATAACAACTGAAGAATATAATGAAAGTTACGATAAGAATTTTTTGGTTTCTAAACCTTCAAAATGTGAAAAAGGTAATAAAAATATACATATTACGGTAAAACCACTAGCTTTGATAGAGCATCTTGTAAAACTATTTAGTAAAAAAAACTCTTTGGTAGTTGATCCATTTTTAGGTAGTGGAACTACCGCGTTAGCATGTAAAAATAATGATAGAAGATGTCTTGGTATTGAGTTAAATAAAGAATATTATGAAATTGCAATAGAAAGAGTTCGTTAATTCACGATTTTTTTGATAAAATATTACCTAGTTTTTATAGTTGAAATTTTAGCGTGATATCTTATAGAAATATATATATATTTATCTATCTAAATAGGGTTTCAAAAATACCTTCCAGTAAACTGAAGTGGATTTTGGGTATAATATATATATATACACACATCAAAAAAGAAAACAAAAAAAAAGAATATAATTATCAGATGTCGGTTGCCACGAAAGCCAGCGCCACTCCCTCGCTCAACAAGGAGGTATTGGCTTCTTTCGCTGTCTTGGCAAAGCACACCGTCGCATACGCTGAAAAACACGGCTGGGGGGACAACTTGGGTCCTGATCGTGACCTTGCAATTCACGCATCTTTCAGAGGGTGCCCGTGCTTTTTGGACCCCCTCCTTGTCCTCCACTACACCGGCGAAGATGCGAGGCTTGAAAGCATAACTTTAATAAACGACCCTGACGAGTGTTTTGATGAGATGGGGGAAGAAGAGGGGAAAAAATTTTGCAGAATGATTGATTTGTTTTGGAAAATATCACCTCGTGCGTTTGTCGCGAGCATCATTAATTCTCTACAATATGCGTACGCTGACCAGGAGGATTGTGTATGCGTGAATATTAATCTCGAGGATTATTTGGGCGACGAACTTTCGCCGACAGTCCGAGAACGCTTGTCCAAAGAAAGAGTCGATGCGAAACGAGCTCGCGCTGACTACGAGCAACGGTATCTAGAATAATGAACGGAGAGATAGTAAAAAAATGTGTAAATAAACTTAGTAAATAAAGGACTTTTTTTTATTTATGTAAATTTACTTTTTTTTGTTTCCTTTTTTGTTTCCCTTTTTGTTTCCCTTTTTGTTTCCTTTTTTGTTTCCCTTTTTGTTTCCTTTTTTTGTTTCCTTTTTTTGTTTTCTTTTTTTTATCTTTTTTGTAAGATTGGCTACAACACTTCTATTCCTACCTCGTTTTTTTTTACGACCCTGTGCCTTTTTTGTTAAGGGCTTTTTCATTTTCATTTGCTCTTTTATGTTATCCTTTAGCTGTAGTCCGACATAATCGACCGCACGCTCATTCTCCCTGACAAGAGCCATTACAAAATCCCAGTCATTCCTTAGCTTTTCGTCGGCATACTTGAGCACCCGTGGGTCATTTTTCACAGCTTCCATTATGAATTCCCTATCTTTCTTCAGTTTTGCATCAGCATCTGCAAAAGCATGCCAGTCTTGCTTAATGGCCTCCATCACTATCTCCTGATCGTTCCGGAGTTTTGAGTCATCAACCCATCCTAGTACAGACCCATTCTGCTTGACAGCAGCCATTACTATGTCCCGGTCCTTCTTTAGCTCCGAGTCAGCATCTAGGAACGCAAACCCGTTTTTATTCACGGCAGCCAGCACGATATCCCGATCCTTCTTCAGCTCGGGGTCGGCATGCTTGAGCGCATATCCGTCCTGCTTTACGGCAGCTAGTACCTTGTCCTTATCTACGTCTTTTGATTTACTCATTATATATATATAGATTATAAAGATTATTTCTTACCACAAATATCTTTAGTTTTGTTTAATTTGTATTTTTTCTCTTTTTTGTTTCTTTTTTTTGTTTCCTTTTTTTGTTTCCTTTTTTTGTTTCTTTTTTTTGTTTCCTTTTTTTGTTTCCTTTTTTTGTTTCTTTTTTTTGCGAGTTACTATACCACTACCACTACCACTCCTGTCGGGGGCGGAGGTCATAATGCTCTTTTTTGTTATACGTTTCATCCCCTTCAATATCTTTTTCTTCGTAATCTTATCGACACAATCGAGCGCATGCTTATAGTTACTCATGGCTGCGATAACAATGTCCTTGTTTTCCCACAGCTCGGGGTCGGCATAGCAGAGCGCCTGCCCGTCCTGTTTGACGGCTTCCATCACGACCTCCGGATCCTTCCTAAGATCGGGGTCGGCATACTTGAGCGCCCACCCCTTGTGCTTCACAGCGGCCAGCACGATATCCCGATCCTTCTTCATCTCGTCGTCGGCATGCTTGAGCGCACTCCCGTAACGCCCGCCCTGATTCACGGCGGTCAGCACGATATCCCGATTGCCTTTCAGTTCCGAATTAGCCCACTCGAGCGCATACCCGTCCTGCTCCATGGCTTCCATCACGACATCCTTGTCATTCTGCAGATCCGGGTGGGCATACTCGAGCGCCTCTCCATTCTGCTCGACGGCAGCCATCACAATATCCCTGTCATTTTTAAGCTTGGCGTCGGCAAAATAGAGTGCCTGTCCGTTCTGTTTGACGGCTTCCATCACGACCTCCTTGTCATTCTTCAGCTCGTCGGCGGCATACCCAAGCGCATCCCCGCCCTTCTTCACGGCTTTCATCACGAAGTCCCTGTCCTTCTTAAGCTCAGGGTCGGCATACTCGAACGCCAACCCATTCCGCTTCACGGCGGCCAGCACGATCTCATTGTCCTTCTTCAGCTCGGGGTCGGCATGCTTGAGAGCCATTCCGTGCATTTTCACAGCGGTCAGCACGATCTCCGGGTCCTTCCTCAGCTTGGGGTCAGCATACTCGAGCCCATAATACCCGCACTGCTTCACGACGGCTAGCATGTAATCCCGGTCCTTCGTAAATTCGTCAGGGGCAAACTCGATTGCAGGACAGTAATGCTTGACGGCAGCTAGTACCTTGTCCTTATCGTCCCCGAGGTTTGATATTCGTTCTCGTAAATTACCCATTATATATATATATTATAAAAATTATTTTTTACCACAAATATCGTTGGTTTTGTTTAATTTGTATTTTTTATCAATATAACGCATGTCTTTTGTGATTTTCTTACAAGCTTTTACATTTTTGTATCTGCGATAAATTCTTAATACATTAAATCGCTTTTTTTTAGCTAAAGCGGCTTTTCTCATAGAAGATTTTGTTTTATTTCTCTCCGACTTGATTTTTTCATCGATGGCTAATCTTCTTTTTTTTGTTGGTTGATTTAGTTTGTATATGTGTTTCTTGTTTTTTATTGTAACCTTTCTTAATTTGGGGAGACGCCTTCTTGTTTTCATATATATTTAGTTGTGATATTTAATTGATATTTATAAAATAAATTGATATGAATTTTATTTTAGAATATAAAAACACTACTAAATGGAAGAACACTTGAAAAAAATCTACGGTTTTAATAATTTCAGGGAATATCAAAAGGATATTATTGTAGATTTATTGGGTAAAAATGATGTAGTTGCAATATTACCTACAGGTGGCGGAAAATCTTTACTATATCAATTTCCAGCAACGTATACTAATAAAATTACCATAGTAGTGTCGCCCTTAATTTCATTAATG
>MDTG01039719.1_pt1 | contig 12574 bp, 19 predicted proteins | sample 811421 | NCBI WGS metagenome assembly MDTG01 (sample SAMN05326645, study PRJNA326480) | marine metagenome | isolation source: seawater | place: Pacific Ocean: South East | collected 2011 | reverse complement strand
CCTGCAGGTATGGAGTTAGTTTGGGATTTAGAAGCTGATAACTTTAGAATATTTAACTATAATACTAAGCAAGATATAAAAGAATTAAATATTGAGGAAACACTTTTCACATGACAGAATTTACAAAAAGTGTCTTAGGAATTTTTACTCAAAACAGTTTAGCTTTAGCCTTGACATATACTATTGGACACGTTATAATAGCTATGAATGTAGTTTATTGGTTAACAGGTGCAAGTTTATGGGAGGCTGGCACAGTTGCACTAATAGAGCCTACAATAAATGGAGTATGGTTTTACGTTCTTCACAAAGTATGGATTCATGTTACAAAAAATTAATTTAAATATCGACCACGATCTTATTTTAAGTGAGATTACTAATCCTAAACTTAGATGGTTTGGTTGGAACTTCAAAAACTATGATAAAGATCGTACAATTACATCAATAGATTGGGGTAAATCTTCTGAAATAGGTGTCTTTTCCTTAAGATTCACTAAACATCAGGACACAATTCTCAAAGCAATTCCCCAACTCAAAGACATCAAATTTGATGCAAAAAAATCACATATTACTAAAACACTGCCGCAAGGCGGACTTCCTTGGCATAAAGACTATAAGCGTAGTAAAGCATTGTTGATTCCGATTGGAACTAATAAAGGTAAGATTTTGTATAAAAACTTTTCATTTAAATATGAAGGGCCGACCTATATTACAACAAATGTGTTGCATAGAACTAAAAATGATAGTAACATAAATAGATATACAATACAACTACATATTAACTAGGGCTTCGTTTGAGAAGATGACAATAAAGCAAACTGGACACGGGGGCAGTACCCGTCACCTCCACCAAATAGGTTTACAATGATTACAAGTTTTATACCCGTATTTGAAGATAATATGAACAAACTCAAGAGAGAAATTGAGGAAGAACTTAAACGAGCTAAAACTGATAGAAGAAGAGACTGGCTTAAAAAAGCACTTCGAGAAGTCAGAGATACTCGCAAACTTATTAAAGAAGCAAGACCAGACGTAGTTTGTCCTCATTGTGGGGGTAAATTATAATGGAACTCATATGGCATATATTACTTACTGTTTGTTTAGGCTCAACTTGTATTGAGCAAGACGTTCAGTGGTTTGAGACAAAAAGTCAGTGTGACCAGATGTTAGTAGAGTATTCAGAAATACCTGCTGACGGAGATTGGGACACAGTTGAGTATATTTGTAAACCAGTGGGCTCAAAAGCCACATAATGGGGGTGAAATAGGATCGACAGGTGTATAAAACTGATTCGAGAAGCAGGTGCGCAAGCGACCTTAATCGCAAGATTTTACTAAATGCAAACGATAATTTTGCACCTCAGGATTATGCGCTAGCCGCTTAATTCCTATGCGCCGCCAGGAGCGTGGAAACAGAATCCTGGCACTTACGCCAATCCAAGAGGAAATCATGTTTAAAACATATATATTAGGTAATGGGGGTTTTGCTCAAGAAGTATTCGAGCAAATATTCCTTAACGAGCCAGGCAAACTAGAATTTGGTGGCTTTATAATTATCAAAAAAGACAAAGCACACGTAATTAATGATGACGGAGTAAAATTGTTTAATTATGATAAACAAAGTAACTTTATTATCGGAACTTCTAATTATGAGTGGAGAAAAATATTCATAAATCATATCACTAGATTTTATGAAATAAATGCTGTACACTTCCCAAATATTCAAGCCTATAATGCGCATTTATCGGGAACTGGTATGCAAGGAGTAGGTAACTTATTTTTATGCTACTCAATGATGAACGCAAATACAGATATAGGTAATTTTAATACCTTTAATTGCTATTCATCAATACATCACGACACAACTGTAGGTGATAATAACTTTTTTGCTGCATATGCTAGTGCTGTTCCAAACCGAAAAATTGGTGATAACAATATTTTACAGCCTGGTGAGGTGTTGTATGAAGATATGGAAGACAATGAGATCCTATCATCAGGAGTAGTACATGATGGAGACCTTCTCAAACCATAAAATTGCTTGTATGCAACCATATCTCTTCCCATATCTTGGTTATTTTCAACTAATCAATTCTGTAGATGATTTTATAATTTTAGATGATGTAGGATATTTTAAAAAGGGTTGGTTACATCGTAATCAAATCTTGGTCAACAATCAACCTTTTTTATTCACAATTCCCTTGCACAAAGCCTCACAAAATCGTACAATTAGACAACATGAAATCCAAAATAATTGGAGTGATAAGTTTTTAGTTACACTAAGACACGCTTATAGCAAATCTCCTTATTTTGAAAATTCTTGGGATTTTATCAAAAGTTTAGTTTTAAGCACACATGAAAAAAACATTGCAGAAGCTGGGCTTCACATACTAAAGCAAATAAGTGTAAGACTAGATTTACAGTCCAATTTTATGTTGTCATCAGAAATTGATACTGGTGATAAAACAAAACAAGATAGAATCATAGCTTTATGTAAATCGAGAAATGCGTTAACATACATCAATCCGATCGGTGGCAAAGAAATTGGTATGTACCATAAAAAAGATTTTGATCCGATAGTGTTAAAATTTATTGAGAGAAAAGATAATGAAGGATTTTATTCAATTATTCATTATTTATTTACTAAAAGCAAAGATGAAATAAGAAATATATTAAATCAATATGAATTAATTGATTAAGGAGAATAAAATGGCAAAACCGATAATAATTTTCGGAAATAAAGACTTAGCTGAAATGGCTAACTTCTACTTTACTCAAGCAGGCAGACCTGTAGCTGGATTTACAATGGATAATCCAGAGAAAGATACCTACTTAGGTAAACCAATGTATGATTTTTCGACTGTATACTTAGATTGTACAACAAAAGAGTATGATATGTTTGCACCTATGTATAGTAATATTGCTAGAGAAAAAATATATTGGAAAATAAGAGATTTAGGCTATAGAATGGTAAATTATGTACATGATACAGCTTATATTTGGGATCCAAGGGTAATCAATGTTGGTATGAATAACTTTGTCCAAGAACATAATGTTATACAATATGGAACTACTGTAGGAGATAATAATATATTTTGGGCTGGCAATCATATCGGTCATCATGGAGTCATTGGTGCTCACAACTACTTCAGCTCTCATGTAGTGTTATCAGGTCATTGTAAAGTTGCAAATGGTAACTTTTTTGGAGTAAACTGTACTATAAAAGATGACACAGATATCGCTGAGGGTAACTACTTTGGTGCTGGTTGTTATGTAAGTAAAAATATTGAAACTAACAACACTCTATATTACGGAACTCCTGCGACTGCAAAAGGCGATGCCAAGAAGTATATGTAATGTGGTCAGATAAAAAAATTATCTTTAATGAACGCAAGGCTCAGTTGCCTGTTGCTCAATTTAGAGATGGTATTTTTACCCTTTTCTATACCTCAAGAAACGCATTAAATCAAAACATTGGATATAAAGCTAAATTTACTAAAAATTTCAAACTTATAGAAGATAAACTTATACTTGAGCCTGGAAAACCAGGCTCTTATGATACCGCAGGTGTGATGCCTACAGCCGTTTGGGGTAATAGACTATATTATATTGGGTGGACACTTAGGAAAGATGTTCCCTACTATAATTATACTTGTGCCGCAGACAAACAAGGCAATAAATATGTAAAATTAGGCCCAGTGCTTCATGCTGACACCCATCATGATGGATATACAGGAACTCTTGGGTTTTTATTCACTCATCACACAAAATTTGGGTATTTTCTTAACTGTATTGACTGGTTACCAGATGAAAATAACAATCTACAACCAAGTTATAATATAGGATTATCGGTCACTAGAGATGGTTTACATTTCAACAAAATGAGCTCTCCAGCAATAGAACTTGAAGGAGAAGAAGCAGGTATTTCTTCTGCAACGGTAATTGAACACAATAAAATATACCATATGTGGTTTTCAGTCAGACACGCTAAAGAATTTAGGACTAACCCAGATAAGGCTTATAAAATTAAGCACGCCACATCTGAAGACGGTTGGAACTGGACAAGAGATAATAAATTTGGTATTATACCAGAATATGAATATGAGTCAATTATGTGCGCTTACCCTTCTGTGTTAAAAATTGATGATAAGCTATATATGTTTTATAATGGTAATGGATTTGGAGAAACAGGTATAGCGTTAACAACTATGGACACAAAATATTTATGAAAATAAGCGAATATCACGAAAAAGGGTATACTATTGCTGAAAAACTAGTTGAAACTGAGTTTTTAGACGAAATAGTAAGAACTATCAAGGCACCCTTTGAAAAACAAGCTGATAGGTACGGCTGTAATGACATGATAGGTCTTTTTGAAGAAATGCCTGACGTATTTATGAACTGTGCTAAACACGCACAATGGAACTTACAACTCCATCATCTAGGAGTAATGTTAGGGTACAAAGTAGGTGCTTTTATGCAACGCGAACCCCTTATAAATATATGCACACGTCCTGTAGTGTATTTTAACAATCTTAAAACTGCTAAAAAATCAGTACATCATACAACTCCCGCTCATGTAGACTCTATATCTATGAAAGGCTCTAATGATGCTATTGTATGTTGGGTTCCTTTGATAGATATGTCAGAAGAACATGGATTTTTAGAAGTATCACCTAAAACACACATTTTAGACCACTCTGTAAAAACACTTGAAGATGGTTTTGGTAATGTTGATGAAGATTTATTTGATTTTTACCCCGTAAAAGTAAAAAAAGGTAATGTTTTAATATTTAACTCAAACTTAGTGCATAGAAGTGGTAAATTACAAAACAATAAGGTCACTAGATGGTCAGCACACTTTAGATTTAATAATATGTATGATGAGCGTTTTATTACTGATAATTACCCTCACCCATATGAGTATAGGAATATCACATGAATTTAGAAAAAGAACTTGAAATAATTAATCTTAGATTACAACAGATTGAAACAAATCAAAAACTGTTATTGGAGAAACTAAGTAAGCATATTGACTTTATAGATGAAACCTATGAAGGACTACGTAACCCTATTAGAATGGCTAGTAGGTTTTTTAAAAGATGATTGACATATATTTTAGAACTTCTGCAAAAAAGAAAGCAACTGCAAGACCTGAGTGGTTCAGTTATGATAAATGTTGGTATAACTTACTAGAAACACGTATGAAAAACCCCATAACTGTAATACATGACGGTAAACTTGAAGATTTTAGCAAATACGATAGCAACGAAGATGTCAAAGTTATAGAGATAAATTCTGAAGAACTTTTACCTAAATTAATGGAAGAATGGGAAGAAAATGGAGAGACATATCACGATCGTAATGCAGATGGTCACGTATATGAAAAAAGAGTTGAGCCACCAGACAGAGAAAAAGCTGCTGGGTGGTTAATGTATGAGCATATTTATAAAAATCTAAAATCAAGTAAGGATTTAGTGTACATTGTAGAAGATGACTACTTACATATGGGAGGTTGGCCTATGGTTTTAGAGAACCTATATGAGTGCTATCCTGAAATAACATACTCTACTCTATACGACCACCCAGATAAGTACACACAGAGATACACAAATACTAAAACTCCTTTGATTTTAACTAATTTTGCCCACTGGAGATTTGTACCTAGCACTTGTGGCACATTTGCTTGTAGAATTAAAGATTTTATAGAGGATAAAGACATTCATATGGATAATTTAGGTGACCATAACAAATTTATAAAATTAGCTGAAAAAAATAGAAGTATCGCATCACCAATACCAGGTATTGCAACACATTGTGTTGAACCTTGGATTACACCTTTTAGAGATTGGACAAATTTATGATAAATTTTATCCCTAAAAAAGCTTTCAATAAAAAAGTATTTTTTGAATATTTGAGTAAAAGTTTAGAAATAAATCAAATGACAAATTATGGGCCAAATGTACAATTACTCGAAGAAAGAGCTAGAAAAATGCTTAAGATTCCTGAAGAATTTGAAGTAGTGGCTACTAGTAGCGGAACTACAGCACTACACGCAATGTTTTGGGCGTTTGAGCGTCAACAAATGAAAAATATTAATAAAGCAGTGCAAAATTTTACCTTTCCAGCATCAGCTCAAGGAGTAATGTCAGGTGCTCAAAAGATAGATTTTGATATATCATACAATATTGATTTAGGGCATAGTTTGATGCAAAAATATGCTGAAATTATATGTGTAACCAATATTTTTGGTCATTTACAAGACTTAGAGTTAGTTGTCAACAGGTTAAAAATGTCAGGAAAAATTGTTATTTTTGACAATGCAGCTACTCCATACTCTTTTTACAGAGGAATTAATAGTTGTTGTCTTGCCGATGCCTCAATGATTTCTCTACATCATACAAAACCAATAGGATTTGGAGAAGGCGGTCTTGCAATCATCAGAAAAGAAGTAGCACCTTTTGCCAGAGAGGCTATTAATTTTGGTTGGGTTGATGGAGCTTTCAATGAAAGAGGATCAAACTTTAAAATGAGCGAATTGAGTGCCGCAGGTATATTACAATACTGGGATAGCTTTGATATTGACGAGATGTCTAAAAAATATAGAGATAATTATTTTGGATTAACATATAAGTTAGCATCAAAATATGGAGGTGTATCACATCCTAATAGAGGCGACGAAGAGGCCTTTTTTCCCTCAAATTTACCCTTTATTTTTAACGAACCCACCGTACCAGAACGTATAAAAGCAGATGTAGAAGTTAAAAAATACTATAAACCTCTTGATGATTTACCAGTATCTAATGATCTCTACAATAAGACTTTAAATTTCCCAATTCACATGAGTTATGAAATATGAAAATAGCAACAGTTACAGGGGTTGGTGGTTTTATAGCTACAAATTTGACTTTTGAACTACTAAATCAAGGTTGGAAAGTATTTGGTGTCGATTCTGAAACAAATGTAACAAATACAGACCAAATCGCTACTATGATGGAATCTCCTAATTTTACATACGCTAAATGTAAGATTGAAGACTTAGATTGGGTGCCAGAATGTGATGTTATATTTAATCTAGCAGCTGAAAGTCATGTAGACAACTCTATTGAAGCCTGTGCTGAATTTATTGACTCAAACATACACGGAGTTCGTAATTTACTAGAATTGATTGATAAAAACATCACTAGAAGTACAGATAAACCTTTGTTTTTTCACTTTTCAACTGATGAAGTTTATGGCGATCAGCTAAAAGGTAAAGTAACAGAAGAATCTCCGTTGAAACCTAGTAACCCGTATTCAGCAACTAAAGCAGCTGCAGATATGCTCATTCAATCATGGGCTAGAACTCATGGATTAGAATATCTTATTGTAAGACCCTCTAATAACTATGGAGCTTTTCAGTATCCAGAAAAATTCTTGCCTTTAGCAGTAAAAAGACTACAAAGAGGTAAAAAAATTAAACTACATAATGGTGGTTCTCCAATAAGGACTTGGACTCATGTTCATGATACTATATCAGCTGTAATGTTACTATTAGAAAAAGGCGATAGAAATAGAATATATAATATCTCTTCAGAATTTGAACAAAGTAACCTTGAAACTGCTAAGAAAATAGTCAATACATTTTACTTGGGTAAACCAAATAGAAAAATTCCAGATTTTGAAAAGCACATTGACACAACGTACAAAAGACCTGGACAAGATGTGAGATATGCGTTAAGATGTGATTATCTTAAACAATACGGGTGGATTCCACAAAAGCATTTTGATAATGAAATTGAAGCTCTTGTTACCCATTATAAAGAAAGGTTTGTCTGGTGAAAGTATTTATAACAGGTGTAGCTGGGTTACTGGGTAGTAATTTAGCAAAACATCTATGTCAAAAAAAAGTAGAAGTAATAGGCGTTGATAACCTAATTGGAGGTATAAAAAGTAATATTCACCCTGGGGTACAGTATCATAACGTAAATATTCTTAGCACTGAAATAATGAAACAATTTATGTGGGGTTGTGACGTGGTGGCTCATTGTGCCTCTCTACCTTATGAAGGATTAAGTGTATTTTCTCCTAAAATAACAGTAGAAAGTATTGTATCAGGCACAGTATCAGTAGCATCAGCTGCGATTGCAAATAATGTGAAGAGATTTATAAATTTTTCTTCTATGGCACGATATGGTAGAGGTGTTCCTCCCTTTATGGAAACACACAAAACAGCACCCGTAGACCCATACGGTCTTGCTAAAGTACAGGCAGAGCAACAATTAGAACTTTTAAGTCAAATACATGGACTAAACTATACAACAGTTGTTCCTCACAATGTTATTGGTGTAGGACAAAGATTTAATGATCCTTTTAGAAACGTTGCTGCAATAATGATAAATAGAATACTATCAGGTAAATCAGTTGTAGTATATGGTGATGGTGAGCAAAAACGATCATTTAGTGATGTCAGCGATTGTATAGACGCAATTTATAAAATTATGACAAGTGAAAGAGATTTAAGAGGTGAAGTATATAATATTGGCCCAGATGATAACGAAATATCTATCAAAGCATTAGCTTACAAAATAGGACACATAGCTAATATGTACCCTGAACTTGAACATTTTCCTGATAGACCTACTGAGGTTAAAAATGCTTTTTGCTCTAGTTATAAAATTAAAAAAGATTTCAACTATAACGCATCAGTTCCTCTTGACAAAACCCTTTCAGATATGATAGGGTGGATAAAACCAATAAGAGAAGATTTTGACTATCATTTACCTATTGAGATAGAAAATGAGAACACCCCTAGAACTTGGAAAGAAAAACTAATCTAATGCAAATTATAACACCCTACGTGTTTAAAGAAGAAATAAAAAGTCATCAAGTAAACTTTATTGATTATGATGTTCATTACGAACAAGATACAAATGGTATTGGTTCAGACTTAATGTTTCAAAAAATGTGGAATAAGTTTCCTGATGATGATATATTTATACTACATGCCGACATGGGTATTTGTGATGAAGACTGGTATGAAAAATTAATTAAATACTCAGAAGAATACCCAGACGCGGGAATGATTGGTTGTCTTTTACTCTACCCCGCTAAAGATAAAGATGAAAACTATTTTATTCAACACGCAGGTGGTAAATTTACAGATGATGTTCCAGACCACTATGGTAGTGGATTACATTTAGAGTCTGGAAAGGTATTTAAAGAAGAGATAGAAACAGATGAGGGACAGTATGACTCTGTTAGGAAAGTAGCTTGGACAACTTTCGGAGGATTATTCATTCGTCGAAAAGTGATTGATGCTGTAGGTAACTTCTCTCCAGAATATGAGTGGACTTACAATAGAGATGTAGATTACTGTTTACAGGCAAGAAAACTTGGATATGAAATTTTAAATGTGCCAGTAAGACTTTTACATCATGAGTCAAGAGATAATAAACGTATTAAAGACGACTCTAAGTTAAAAATGGAAATGAGAAACTTAGAAACACTTCAGAGAAAGTGGAAAGATACAGAATGGTACAAAACACTCTAGTAATTGTAACAGGAGGATTTGACCCTTTACATTCGGGTCACATAGAGTATTTTAAAGAGGCTAAAAAACTTGGTGATTTGTTAATTGTAGGTATTAATTCAGATGAGTGGTTAACTAGAAAAAAAGGTAGACCGTTCATGCCGTATAAAGAAAGATTAGCTATAATTGAGTCTCTACGAATGGTTGATGCAGTTGTTGCCTTTGATGATAGTGATGATACTTCTTGTGGTGCAATATTCAAAGTTATGGCAACTATAGGTCATGATAAGATTATTTTTGCTAATGGTGGAGATAGGAAACAAGGTGCAGTACCTGAAGAAAATGTATATGCTGATAAAGTAGAGTTTGTGTATGGTGTAGGTGGTAATGATAAGAAAAACTCTAGTAGCTGGATTTTAGAAGAGTGGAAAAACCCAAAAACAGTAAGACCATGGGGTTGGTATAGAGTATTAGAAGATAAACCAGGGTATAAAGTCAAAGAGCTAGTTATTGAGCCAGGTAAAAGCTTAAGTTATCAACGACATTTTAAAAGAGCAGAACACTGGTACATCTTAAAAGGTAAGTGTATTTTAAAAACTAAATATAATAATATTGAAGATATACAAGAAGTAAGAGAAAATAGATATTATGATGTCAAACAAGAAATATGGCATCAAGGAAGTAATAAAGAAACCACACCTTGTCACATATTAGAAGTTCAATACGGTGATGAATGTATTGAAGAGGATATTGAAAGAATAGATGAAAAAATTAATTACTAAAGAAGAACTAACTAAAACTTTGTCAGCAAAACCAGTGCATTTTTTTGCAGGCTTAGGAGTTTTATTTTGGCTAACAGGGGCTTTTATCTTAGTTCTACCTCTTGTATTATATACACTAATATTAGCCATAGTATTTTTCCCATTGTGGTTTATAGAAAATAAAATTAAAGGAGATAACTGATGGTAAAAATATCAGAAGAATATGTTGACGGTGTCTTAGAATTATCAGACAACGAAAACTCAAAATTAACAATAGTAGAAAAAGAACTAACAGGAGATAACTCTCCTAAACTTAAAAGTTTTTTAAATAATATATGTGCAAAACCAGGCACAAAATACCTAGAATTAGGTGTTTACAGAGGTGCTAGTTTAATGTGCGCGCTCTATGGCAACCTATCAACTAGCGCAGTAGGAGTAGATAATTTTTCATATGATGTTAAAGAAGTTAATAAAGTGCCTCCTCAAGGGTACATTTGGACTAATGTTCAAAGCGCTATGCATGATCGTATTAAAACTTATTCTAATTCCTATGGCAATAAAGTTATTAATGAAGCAGGTCTTAAAATTATTGAAGAAGATTTTAACAAAATAGAGTGGCACAAACAACCAAAGTTTGATGTTATAAACTTTGATTTACTACCTATCACGTATGAAAACTTAGATGCCTTGTTTGATGTCGTGATTAGAAAAGCCACTGGCCCAGAGTGCCTAGTAATAATTAATGGATATTCAGATATACAAAAATCTGAATGGATTGATAATACCTTACAAAGATATGCAAAGGATTTTGAAGTTACTTTTAAAAGACAACGAGTATCAAGTAGTCAGAGAGATTATTTTGGTTACTATAGTGGGATTGCAATTCTTGGAATTAAAAAGAAGGCTGGTGTAGATAGTAAACCAGCAATGGCAAAAAGCACTACTCAAAAGAGTACTACCACAGTAACCCCACCAACAACGAAGAGCGATAAATAATGATAAAGAAGAGTGTAATAAGTTTAGTTAGTTACGATGCTGAGTATTTACCTGCAAGTATCAAAACGTACTATGAGTATGTAGATGAAATTATTTTAGGTTTAGATAAAAATAGAATTACTTGGAGTAAAAATAAATTTACGTTTGATGAGGCTAAACTGTGGCAAGAACTAAGCACTATAGATGGTGACGGAAAAATTACCGTTGTAGAAGAAGATTTTGTAAAATCAGATAGACCAATAGAAAATGACAATTATGAAAGAAATTTTCTCAAAGAGCAGTGCAATAATGAGTGGATTTTTTCTTTCGACGCTGATGAAGAATTGTTAAACGCTAAAGACTTTTTTACTTGGTATTGTCCCATCGTAGAGCCTTACTTTAAAACTGCTGATCTAATGATGACTTGGGCTACACCATTTAAAACCATAGGGGATCAAACTTTAGTAATCGCTGAACCTAATGGTGAGGCTTTTCTCAAAGAACCACAAGGAGTAGTAACTTCAAAAGATAGCACATATGTATTTGCTAGATGGACTGATAAGTCACAAAATCAGGCTAAAAGAATTGCTTCTCCTCTTATCGCTTTACATTGGAGTCTTTGTAGAGAAAAAAATAATCTGCACCAAAAAATAAATAACATAGGTCATAGTGACATAGTAGAAAATGATCCATTTTATAAAATATGGAATGAAGTTACTATAGAGAATCATGGAAACTATAAAAACTTTAAAACATCAGGAATGGGACCTCAGTGGCCTAGTCTAAGAGCCATTCCTACTAACGCTGTAAAAGAGTATTATTTAACTTTTGCAAAAGGAGTTTACTCATGATAATTGAAATAATCGGAAAATTTTATGACAATCAGTCTTTAACTATTATAAATAGAGAAATGGCTATCGGCTTATCTAAATTACATGATGTCTACATTACTCCATTAGATCAGATAGATGCAGAAGCAAAAGTTTCAAAAAGTAAAATAAAAAAGATTAAAGAACTTGAACAAAAAGATTTAGGAGAAGATATAGTTCCTGAAATACAAATTAGACACAGTTATCCGCCTGTTTGGAGGTGGCCTGTAGATGAAAAAACTAAAGTAGTTTTTATTCAACCTTGGGAATGGCAAAAAATACCTTTTGAGTGGCAATATAAATGGGAGCAGTTTGCTGATGCACTCATAGTTCCTAGTATGTGGGAAGCTGATAACATTTTAAATTCAGGATTAAATCCTAATAAATTATTTGTAGTTCCAAATGGCTATGATCCTAAAATATTTAATAGAGAACCTGCTGCACCAGTGCAAGGTATAGACCCTG
>MDTG01424814.1_pt1 | contig 12575 bp, 15 predicted proteins | sample 811421 | NCBI WGS metagenome assembly MDTG01 (sample SAMN05326645, study PRJNA326480) | marine metagenome | isolation source: seawater | place: Pacific Ocean: South East | collected 2011 | reverse complement strand
TACAGATTCCGAATGTCCATGTGCAGTATCAAGAAATAATACATCAACGCCTACTTTATCTAGCTCTACAGCTCTATCAAAATCCACTTCTTTTGTTCCAATAGCAGCACCAACTAACAATTGACCATTTCTATCTCTTACTGAATGAGGATATTTTTCACCTGTATGAATGTCTTTAACAGTAATAAGGCCAATACATTTATAATTTTTGTCAACAACAACTAATTTTTCAATTCTATTTTCTTGAAGTAGTTTTTTGGCTAATCCAAATGAAGACATAGCAGATGATTGATTTTTAGTAATAGTTATGACTTTTTTAGTCATTAAATCTTTAACTTTAGTTTTTTTATTAACAACAAATCTCACGTCTCTATTTGTGATAATACCTTGCAATATATTGTTTTTATCAACAACTGGAAAACCAGAAATATTGTGATCATTCATAACTGACATAACATCCTCAATAGTGTTGTCTGGTTGCATTGTTATTGGGTTATAAACAATACCAGCTTCAAATCTTTTAACTTTTTTTACTTCTAAGCATTGATTTTCAATATTAAAATTTTTGTGTATAGCACCTAACCCACCATTTTGAGCCATAGCTATTGCCATTTTAGATTCAGTTACTGTATCCATAGCTGCTGATAAGATAGGTAAATTGAGTTTGATATCTCTAGTTAAATTTGTAGAAATATCTACGTCGTTAGGAAGAATTGAAGATCTTTGAGGAGTAAGTAAAACATCGTCAAATGTTAAATATTCTTTTATTGAAGCCATGGTCAATATTAGTTTTTTTTAATCTAAAATCAAGAATATTTAGAAATTAGAGAGGTGAACTTTTTAAGATAACTTTTTTCCATCAGCTAATTCTGAGACAAAAGATAGTGGATCTATATTTTCAATACAGCCAAGATTAACACCCATTTTAGTTTCATCACTTCTTGTATTGTGATGAGTGTAGATACCACATTTTTTACAAAAATAATGTTTAGCTATATTTTTATTAAACTGGTAGAGAGATAAACTCTCACTTCCTTTTAAAAGTTGAAATTTTTCTTTTGCAATAATTGCCATTTTAGCATTTTTTCTAATACATATAGAGCAGTTACATTGTCTGATAAAACTTAAATCACTTTCAATTTCAAATTCAACAGACTTACAATGACAAGAACCTTTATATTTCATAGTAATATAATGAATATTTGACAGAGTTAGTCAATTACTAATGGCGGAAATATGCTCAGGATAAGTTTCACAACAACCACCAACAATTGAAGCACCATTTTTAATTTCACTATCAACAAAATGTTTAAATATCTCAGGTGTAAAGTCAGATCTAAAACCTAATGCTTCTTTAGGATTAGAATTGATAGCCTTATTCCAAGTGTCAGGAATATTTTTAAAAGCATTGACTTTAAAACCATAAGGGAACTCTAAGAATTTTAAATCAACAACTACTTTTGCATAAATTTCAGGAGATATGCAAGCACCTATGACTCCCATAATATTGTATTTTTTTAGAATAGGTTTTAATTGTTTAATACTCTCTCCACTTGGCAATAGACCAGTGCCTTTAAAATGAGCTCCTATCAAAATAGGTTTATCAAAAACTTTAACAGCTTCTAGAGCGATATGTATTTCCTCTATACTGCATAGCACATCTAAATAAAAAAAATCTGAATAAGGGCTTAAAATAGAACCTGTATGATAAAATAAACTCTGCATTTCACTTTTTGTTTGAAAAATTTCAGCAGAATAAGTTTCACCTTGTGTGGGCATTGAGGCGCCTATCAAAACTTTCTTACTAGATTTTTTAACTGCAGATTTTGCAATTTTACCAGCTGCATTTAAAAGATAATCTTTTTTTTCAAAAACAGCATTATCAATAAGCCTTCTATCTCTAACTGTAAAATTATTTGTAATTATAATGTTGCTTCCAGAATTTATGAAATCTAGATGAAGATTTTCAACCATATGGTGTTGAGATTCATCAATAAGTGCTGACGCTGACCATAACGAACCATTGGGCGCCATTCCTCTTTGTAATAGAGCTTGACCCATACCACCATCTAAAATTAGTGTTTTAGACATTAAATTGTAATGAGTTCTAACTTTTTTGAATATTTTTTTATTGAAGTTTTAATTACAGCTTGGCCACAACGCATTTTGCCTGTTTTATTGTTAAAAACGTATTGAGGCTCACCATAGAGTTTCCATCCACTTGATAGTGCCTTAGTGACACGATGACAAAACTCTGAGGTGTCATTGTCTGTAATAAATCTATAGCCTTTCATGTAATGATTCTAATATAAGTAATAACCATATCATTAAAATTACTATAATTACGCAATCAATTTAATTTATTTGACTTGCGCAACGAATTAATTATTTATAATGACTCATTATGATTAAAGAAAAATTGAAAGCTCCAAATTTTAAATTACCAAGCACTGATAACACTGAGTTTGAACTTTCAAAGCATTTGGGAAAAAATATAATTATTTTTTTCTATCCAAGAGATAACACTAAAGGATGTACCTTAGAGGCTAATGAATTTAGTTATTTAAGTAATAAAATAAAAAAAAATAATTCTATTGTTGTTGGGATATCAAAAGATAGCTTAGAGAGTCACTTAAAATTTCATAAAAAACATAAATTTAAATTTGAATTATTATCAGATATTGAAGGTAAAATTATTGAAAAATATAATGCTTGGGGAATGAAAAAATTCCTAGGAAAAGAGTATATGGGAATCATCAGAACAACAGTATTGATTAATACTAAAGGTAAAATTCATAAAATATGGTCAAATGTAAGAGTTAAAGATCATGCTGAGATTGTAGTAAAAGAGCTCGAAAATCTTCAGTAAAAAAATTTAATAATTATCAACTATATGCTTAAGTGCAAATAAATACCCGTCAAGACCCATTCCTAATATAGAACTAGTACAAGCTGGAGCTACAACAGATTTTCTTCGAAATTCTTCTCTTTTATAAATATTAGATAAATGAACTTCAACTTTTGGTAAACTTTTAATTTCCAGTGAGTCATGAAGAGATATAGAGCTATGTGTGAGACCACCAGGATTGATAATAATGCCTGAAAACGAGTCATCTAAACTATTTATTTTATTAATGATTTCTCCTTCAATATTACTTTGAAAAAATACAACTTCACAATTTAGTTCTAAAGATTTATCAGTAATAGTTTTTTCAAGATCTTTAAGAGTAAAATCCCCATAAATATTTTTCTCCCTTTTACCTAACATTTCAAGGTTAGGTCCATTTATTACTAATATTTTATGAGTCATATGTTTAGTTTATAAATTATTATTAAAAATAACCAAGAGTTTTTGATATGTAAGTATTACTTATGAAATTTCTTAGTTTTTTCGACAATATAATCCATGTAAGCGAGTATGACACCACTAAAGACAAAAGTTAAGTGCACGGCTATAAAGAGTGTTATTTGTTCTTTTGTATAGTTATTTAAATTAAAAAATAATTTCAATAAATGGATACCAGATATAGCAACTATTGAAGATATAAGTTTTAATTTAAGACCACTAAAATCTACTGTTCCCATCCAAGATGGTTTATCTTCATGATTAGCTACATCGATCTTAGATACGAAATTTTCATAACCAGAAAAAATTACAATCAAAAGTAAATTGCCAGTAAAAGATAGATCAATCAGGGTTAATGCGAAAAGAATAATTTCTGTTTCTTCAAAAGTCATACCTCCTGTGAAAAAATGAATTAATTCACTACAAAAAGTAATTAACAAGACTACTAAACATATTATAAGACCTAAATAGAAAGGAGCCATGAGCCATCTAGAGGCAAACATTACTTTTTCTAAAATATGTTCTAAGTTTTTAAGCATATTTATTCATAGCATTAATTCTATAATGACAAAATATAAAATTTAATTGAAAAAAATTAGCTTATACAACGTATTATAGTCTTTAAAGAGCTTTTATGGCCAAAATAATTGTATAAATTATAATTCATTGGAACAAATATATCTTCAATATTAGCTGGCACATCTTTAAACTCATCATCAAAATCTTTTTTAACAAAAAAAGCGTTAACTCCTGTAGCTGAATTACAACAAACTAATTTGTAATTATATCTTATGAAAAGTTCATTTAAGGTAGTCAAAGACACCCCTTGATAATCGTCACCTTCCCAATGATTTTTAGGGTTGTATTCAATAGAGAAATGAATGGGTGGTATGAATTTTGCATTATATTCAGTCACAAAAACTTTAGGTTGCACTCCCCTTTTTAATAGCTCTTCTATGAAATAAAAATCATTACCATCAAGATCTAATGATATAAGATCTAAATCACTTTTTTTAAGCCTTTGAATAGCATCGGTGGTGAGTTTAAAAATATTCTCTCTTGTTATCCATTCTTTAGAAAAATTTAATCTAGGAATATGTGTGGTATCAAATGATAAATCTTCTCCGCCAAACCATTCCCCTTTCCAGCCACAAGCTAGAAGTGCTAAGGTGTTATTTTCCATCCCATTAGCAACACCAAATTCAATAAACGTACCCTTTTCTATTTTTAATCTTTTACATATTTCTAAAGTAATACCGTCTTCATCAGATTGAGAAAAAACTTTACTACCATATCTTACTAATGGATTAGGATGATTTAATTTTCGCATTTCATATAATTGCTGTAACTGCAAATTATAAAGTCTTTGTTCAACTGTATCTTCGATGTCTATCATTGTAAAAAAAAGAGATTAGATTGTTTTTACTATCTATCAATACTCATATTTGACTTTTTTATATTTTTAATTAATTAATAATACAAAAGAGAAAGAGAGATAAATAATATGAAGATATTAAAAGTTTTAGAAGATGCAGAGTTAATAATAGTTGACCTAGAGGTGAATTTAGGAGATGAGTTAAGAAGTGCCCCTACTTTATGTGCAAGATATAAAGGAAAAATTATTCCACTCAACACAGCACACGATGGAAGACCTATTTTAATGAAAGATGAAAATTCAATAGATACCTAATTTAATTACTATTATTTTTATCAACTTCATCTGAGCTAATTTCTATAATTAAATTTTTAAGATCTTCTGGGTTACTTAGCTCTTCTTCGATAGATGTTTGATCATTTTTTTCTACTCTGTAAATCGCTAAAATGAACCAAACAAAAGCTACTACTGATATTAAAAACCATAAACCTTCAGAGCCTGAAAAAATATATATAGAATTTATTTCACTCAAATCAATTAACCAGTTATTTAAATCAGATCTTGTCATGTTTGTTCCTTGTTAATTCACTAATTATTTCTGTTTCTGCTTCAATTAAATCTTGATTTTGTATGAATTTATCTCTTTTAAAAGATATGTCCTCACCGGTCAGCTGTATAGTTGTAGAAGTTTCTAAAATATTAAAAAACTTTAAAACTTTTGTTGATAGGAAACCTGGAATGAAACCTAAAATCCAAAAGAGAATTAATGCGCCTGCAAATTGACCAAATGGATTAATATGAACAGAGCCTTCGTAATAAGAGGATGGATATCCCCACAATAAAATACCCGAGATAATTAAAGACCAAAATCCTGCAAATCCATGCATGGCAACTAAGCCTGTTATATCATCAATTTTATATCTTTCTTCTAAGTATGCATGTGATTTTATAACAACAAAAGTAATTATCATTCCAATTATAAAGGATTGAAGGGGAAAATAATAGTCTGCTCCTGAAGAAACAGCTATTATTCCAATAATACCTCCTGAAAACATAAATTTAGGATCACGAAATTTTACAATTGAAGAAATAATCATACCTCCTGATAAAGCTAGAAGTAAATTTATCATTGAACCTGAAAGAGAAATTGGAGTTCCAAAAACATTTAATACTTCCATATAATTTCCGGTTTCATTGTTTATCTCATAGAAGATTAAAATAGAACTGAGAGATAGGCCTATAAATCCAAATAAGATTAAAAAATTACCTAATATTGAATTTGTGTGACTATGTATAGGAAATGATCTGGGTTTTTGAAAATCATTAAATTTAGCTAATCTAGATTTAATTTGGTATAAGACCCCTAAAGCAAAACCTCCCAAAAGAGTGTGGAAAGCACCAGCTCCAAAAGCATCATGATATCCAAAAACTCTAGCCATCCATCCAGAATTTGACCAAGACCAAGAGTATGCAATAGGCCAAAAAACCGATCCAAGAATAATTACAAGAATTAAGTAAGCGCCAATTCTTATTCTTTCTAATAAAGAAGAACCAAGGAATAAAACTATAGACCAAGATAAAAGTATAAAAGTTATAAATTTAATATTTGTTATTCTATAAAAAGATAAATCTGGATTTAAATTCAAGCTTGGTCCCATATTTGAACTCCAAGGTAAAGCAAAATAGAACTGACTAAAACCTCCTGTAATACCAGGTCCATTTGTAAAAGCAAAACTTATAGCCCATCCAAATAAGTAAGTTGAAATAATAATAATAGGTAGTGATAAAAATAATATTATTATGGATGAAATTGAGAATTTTTCTCTAGAAATGCCATAAGATCTTAAAATTACACCTATAGGTAAAAAGACTAAAAATAAAATGACAATTAAAGAAAAAATATCATTTAAAAAATAGTCTTTTGTATTAAGAATTATTTCATTCATTTTCATTACCAAACTTTTTTATCCATTTACCTCTTTTTAAATATTTAGATCTATCACTTTTAATAAAATTTTTAATAGAAACTCTATCTTCATTTTCTTTTTTATTTGGACTCCAATTAAAAATATTTGACAGTAGTCCTATTAAACCATTTGGTAAAAATATCATTGCAAAGAGTATAATTAGTGAAAGTCCTGCAACTCTTAACTGGCCAAAATCTCTTAAAATAGTATCAGCTAACATTAATGAAGCAGCTCCTATTAGAGGTCCCCAGTTAGTACCTCTTCCCCCAACAACAATCATGGATAAAAGAAAAAGAAGTAAACTTAATGATAAAACATTAGGACCCATTGTAGTTTGTAAACCTGCAAACACTCCTCCTGCTAAACCTGTAAAAATGCCTGAAACAGTAAATACAATTAGTTGATATTTAATTCTATTAACTCCCCTAGATCCTGCTGCTATTTCATTGTCTCGAATTGATCTAAAAGTTGAACCTAATGGACTATAAATTACAAATAAGGCAAATAATGTACTTAATACGAGTAGTATTAAAGATAAATAATACTCACCGTAGATTTTTCCTTTATATCCTAATAATTCTTTAAAACCAAAGTTACCATAACCAAATAAGCCTTTAGCACCGCCAGTGAAATTATAGCAAATCAAATCTTTTGTAACAAAACAATCAACATCACTAACAATGAGTTTTTGTATAACTATAGCTATAGCTAGTGTCATTATTGCGATGTATGGACCTCTTAATCTAATTATAGTAGCCCCTAATAAAAAACTAAATACAACAGCAGCCAAAGCCCCGACAGGAAGTGCTGCCCATAAATTCCAACCCATATATAAAGCAATCATTGAAGTAATATATCCGCCCACTGCAAATACAGCCATATGACCTAAAGTAAAGATGCCCGCTATACCAAAAATTAAATTCCATTGTGTAACAACGGCAGCCCAAATAAAAAATAAAACTATCTGACTTAACAAGTATTTTCCTGCTCCAAATGCTGGAAATATAAGAGCTAAAGCAAGAAGTATCATGCCTATCCAAAAATCTTTCCAAACGTTGGATGTTCTGTTATCAATTTTTATAAATTCTTTAGTACTATGACTTGTGCCCCAAAAAAAAGCTATAATAGCAACAAGAATTCCTAGAACAGCAATTAATATTGAAATTTGAGAAATTGACATAATTAAACTCTATTTACAACTTCCTTACCAAAAAAACCATTCGGCTTAAAGAGTAAAACAATTATTACAAAACCTAACATGGAAGGAAATCCATACCGAGAGCCAAATAGATAATTAACGCCCATTTCTAAAAAACCTAAAGCAAAAGCCATAAAAATACCTGCTCTCAAGTTTCCTAAACCTGCAACAATTAAAATTATAAGAGCCTTTACGGTAGCGTCTCCACCAACTGAAGGAAATACTTGAGAAGCTCCTGTTACCAGAACGCCTGTGATCGCAGCTATACTTCCATAAAGCATCATCGCTTGAGCAAAGGACTTCTGAACATTTATTCCCATAAGTTTGGCTGCATCTGGATTTTGAGAAACCGCTCTAATAACCTGACCTAATTTACTTTTTGACATTATTAAAGCCATAATCACCATTAAAATGATAACCATTATGAATGTAAAAATAGTTTGATAAGGCAAAACTACTCCAATAATTTTTAGTCCACTTGTGAACTGGAAAGGCTGTCTTAAAGCTTCACCACCCGCTAAATTTAGAAAGGTATTTTCCCCTAAGGCTGCTATAGCTACTGAAGCTATAATGATATTTACTGAAAAATTTTGATTGGCATAAATATGTCTAATAACAAGGTGATAATAAATATATCCCATTACTAGGCCGGATAAAAAAGCAAGAGGTAAAACAAAAAACCAACTAGCATCTATAACAGACATACAAAAGTAAGCTACATAACCACCTAGAGCAATAAAAGTAGTGTGTGCTAAATTTAACATTCCCATTGTTCCCCATAACAACGATAAAGCTAAAGCTCCAACCGCATACATGGAACCAACAGCAAGTCCGCTAAATAAAATTTGTAAAAAAATATCCATTTATATTCCTAAGTAGGTGTTTAACATATCTTCATTTTTCTTAAGTTCTGAAGGTGTTCCACTCCAAATAAATTCACCATCATCTAATAAGTAGATTATATCTGCTATATTTTGCAATCTAGTAGGATTTTCTTCAATTACTAAAAGAGTTGGACTTATTTGTCTAAGTCCAGCTATAATTTCATAAACTTGATCAATAATTTTAGGAGCAAGTCCTAATGAGGGCTCATCTAATATCATCATATAACCTTCACTCATAAGACCTCTGCCTATACTCAGCATTCTTCTCTCACCACCTGATAAGGTTCTTGTAATTTGTTTTCTTCTCTCAAGAAGTCTCGAAAAAATTCCATAGACTTTTTCTAATCTTCTACTGAGTTCTTCTTTATCAAAAATTAAATATCCACCAAGCATTAAATTTTCTTCAACAGTCATATCAGGAAATATTAAATCTCCTTGTGGAATTTGAATTAAACCTTTTTCAACTCTCTCATGAGCAGGCAAATTATCAATAGAAGTATTTTTTAAAAAAACTCTTCCCTCCCAAGTACTTATTAGCCCAGATAAAGCTTTAACTAAGGTTGATTTACCATGACCATTTGGACCAATAATACCAACAACAGAGCCCTCCTCAACAACCATTGAAAGATTTTTCAAAACTTTCCTTCTTCCATAACCAGTAGTGAGGTTTTCAATTCTTAAAGACTCTGTGGGCATAATTTAACTAACTTGTTTGCTCCTTATCTTCAAGTTTCCATGAAAGTGCTTTTTTTAGCTTTTCTATATCAATCTGACTCACACCACTCTCGTTATTGGCATGTAATAATTCTAAAGCTGCTTTTTCAATTAAATTAGATCTATCTTTGTTATTGTCAGAGGTGATTGTCTTTAATGAAGGAATTCTTTTTCTTAATTCTGATGTCTCTTCTAGCATTCGTTCAAGCAACTCAAAATGTTGATTTAAATTTGAAGACTCACTATGAGCTTTGATAAGGCCTTCAGCTGCTCTAGATATTTTAGTTGATTTTTTTTTATCAGTTTTTTGGTTTAAGATTTTTTCCAAATTCATATAATCAATTGGATAAATTTTTCTTGATTTTTTTTGATCAACTAAATTTCTTGAAATTTTCTCTACAGAAATAGACCATTCATCCATAATTTCATTTTCGATATTGGTATCTGCTAATGGTATTTCTTTTTTTAGTTTTTTAGAAGCTTGCATCTTTTCAAAATTTGCTGAAGTACCCTCACCTAAATACACATCAACAACTGTTTTATCTTCAGCCATTTTTTCAGGCAGACCCTCATAGAGTTTTTCGCCGTGGTTCATAATCATAACTTCATCTGATAAGCCAACTAAAAAACGCATAACATGCTCGATCAAAATAATAGTCATTTTTTTTTCTTGTGTAAGCCTACTTACAACTTTTTCAACTTTTTCAATTTCATTTGGAATTAAACCTCCAACTGGCTCATCTAAAAGCAATAATTTAGGATTAGTTGATATGGCCGAAGCTATCATCAATAATTTTAACTCTAAATGAGTTAAACTAGATACTACTTTATCTTTGATATTTTCAAGACCAACAAAATTTAACGCATGATCAGCATTGCTAATATCTTGATTGCTAAAATATAGGCTTGGGATTTCATTATTTTGTATACCGTGTTGGATGCCTATTAAAACATTTTCTCTTACTGTCATAGTCTCAAATGCTGCATTTAGTTGAAAAGTTCTAGCAATTCCCGCATGACATATTTTATATGAGTTTTCATTAGTGATGTTTTGTTTATTAAAAATAATTTCACCATTATTCACTTTTTGAACTCCTGAAATTAAATCAAATAAAGTTGTTTTACCTGCTCCATTAGGTCCTCCAATTCCATACACAATACCCTCAGGTATTTCAAAACTTAATTTATTGACAGCACTAAGTGCCCCAAAAGATTTAGTCACTCTATGACAAGTTAAAATCGAGTTGTCATTTGTAGACTTAGTCTCTTCTTTTGGTTTAAAAAAATTTAATTTCTTTTTGACATTAATAGTTTTAAAAGATGTTTCTTTCATAAATATATCTTACCACTAAATAAAAAATTGTTTAGTGGGCAACTTATATTGCCCACTAATAATAAAAAGACTTACTTAAACCAAGATGGAACTTGATATTTACCAACTACATATGGTTCAGGATAAATAACAACTGGATCTTTTGTTTTATCTTGAATTTGTTGTAGTGTTTGAGGATGACCTAGTGAAGGGTCTCTCGTCCATGTTGGATAAGGCATAGTTGCTTGATGTTCAGGATGATACCAATAAGAACCATTTGGACCTCTATAAGTAAAATTCTTGAGTGCCCATGCAATTTTTCTATTTTGTTTATCATTACCCGGTTCACCAGTACCACCAGCAATTGCAGCAGCAAGAGCAAAGTGGTGCATAGGTCCGTAACTTAAACCACCTGGTTGATAATCAGCATCATCACCAAATTTTTTCTTATGAGCATTTACATAAGATCTGGAATAATCGTCCGATAATAATCCATCAACAGTTCCTGTCATTGCTCCAACAGAAGCGTCACCAGCTATATCTCTGAAAGACTTTAATAGTGCACCATACTGATAATAGAAAAGACTATTAGTTGGATTTTCAACGAATTGAACTTGGCACTGTGCAATATCTCCAGCAAAGAAGTGAGTATTAGCAATCGCACCAGGATTGATCTTTCTAACTTTTGAAAGCACTGGACCCCATTCTGTTGTAGGAGTTTGAACTACTTCATCAAAGGCAACCTCAAATCCAGCTCCAGGAGCTGCATCTTTCATAGCATTAGCTACAACAACTGAATACGGTATTGAACCAATTATTAGAGCTAACTTATTATTTGGCATATCCCAAACACCTTGATCTCTCAAGTCTGCAAGAGCGGTAACGTAACCTGCGCCATACCAATACTCAGCAGGATCAGCCATAAAACATCCAAAGTATCTATCTGGATTAGAGGCAACAGTGTTATGATGTTGAATAGCTGTATTTACATGCATATAGATAATACCTGCATCTGCAATAGGTTCATATTCTGCATCGTTTGGGCCAATGTTGTAACCATTAATAATTGCATGAACTTCATGCTTATCAATTAGATAATTTGCGGCCGCCGTAACTTCTGCAGCACTCATATCTTTTGTGTCAACATAATGATTTTCTAAAGGTCTACCAAGAATTCCTCCGTAATCATTTATTTCTTCACAAGCAAGTTCGATACCTCTTTTATAACCAATACCATCAGCTGCTGCCCATCCTGTCAAAGGATACATTGAGCCAATCGGTATAGGCTTACCTGATGCAGCGGAAGCAGTAGAAACACCAGCATTCAAAGCAGCAAGAGCACCTAAACCTAAACCGGCACCACCACCAAGTTGCAATAATTTTCTTCTTGTAATACCTTTATCTTCATCACTAACACCATCACTTACTTCAGATAGTTTAGCCTTACCTTCTTTATCAGCAATTAATGAAGCTGTGTTGTATGCCTTGTGAGATTTCCAGGCATTTCTAATTTTGTCTTTAATCGACATTTAGGTTTCCTCCTTTAATAAATATTCCTTTTTAACAATAGCAACTAAAGTTAGAAAAACAAAAAAATAATTTTTATTAATGTGATTAACATAAATAAGTACTGGTATTGAACAAAAATAGAGCATATGTGTTATTCATGGTTAAAACTAAAATTCATATGTAAAAGAGAGAAGAAAAATAAAAATAAATTTTTATTTTTTTTATAGAATTTTTGAAAAAAAAATATTTAATATTCAATGGAATAGAACT
>MDTG01234763.1_pt1 | contig 12575 bp, 10 predicted proteins | sample 811421 | NCBI WGS metagenome assembly MDTG01 (sample SAMN05326645, study PRJNA326480) | marine metagenome | isolation source: seawater | place: Pacific Ocean: South East | collected 2011 | reverse complement strand
GATCATGCGCGGAGCTGCTTTGGGACAATTTCGGGACAATCGGGCTGCGCGCGATTTGCGGTCACGCGCAGCCCGGCCGGCCGCTTTATTCCTCTTGCTCTTCTTGCTCTTCCTGCTCGGCCTTCATTTCCTCGTCGATCCTGGCGAGGATCTCGGTGGCGTTTTCGGGGAGCTTGTGGACGATGCCGTAGTGGCAGTCGATGCAGGTCTGTCCCCGCTGCTCGGCGGTTGCGTGCCGGCGCGAGGCGAAGCGGTCCTGGGCTTCCAGATCCATGTTGTCGATGCTGTGACAGTGCCGGCAATACTTGGAATCGTTCGCCTTCATCTTCCGCCAGACCTTTTCGGCCCCGTGCGGGCGGAACTCCTCGTACTTCTCTTCCGTTGAAATCACACCCATCAGTTCTGGAATGATGTCCTTGGACACGATGATTTTCTTGGTCACATAGGCGAACCACTCCTCTTCCATGTCCGGCAGGTGACAGTCCTTGCAGGCAGCCTGCACGCCGGCCTGGTTGTTGAAATGGCTCGACGCCTCGTATTCGGGCTTGATGAACTGCTCGTGCGAATGACACGCGTAGCAGAATTCCGTCTCGCTGGTCTTGTGCAAGGTGTAATTCATGGTCTGCAGGGCGGTGGCGCCCACAGCCACGGCGACAAAGGCGCCCAGCGGGATACCCAGCAGCCACTTGCTTTTCGGACGAGCCCAGAGACGCGCCCACCAACCTTTGTTCGAATCCGTCATATTCTTGACCTTATGTTCTGGATTTGATTTCAACCACTATCCTGCTGCATGCAGAATATTCATCTGCCGGCCGGGTGGACATGATTCAGATCAAAAAAAGCCGTCCAACGACCCCCGGACCAAAAAAAAACCGGCCTGAGCCATTCACCCCTCGACCAGTTCGCGATGTACGCGAACCGCACCGTTCCTGGGGCGAATCGAGTTTCCGCGCGCCTCGAACTGCGCCCGCGTGAAAGACGCGCCGAACAGCAGGATCAGGGACGAGTAATTGACCCAGAGTAGCAGCAGCGCGAGCGAACCGGCCGCGCCGTAGGCCGACGCCGTGGCGGCGTTGGCGAGATACATCGCGATCAGCGACCGCCCCAGCGTGAACAGGACCGCAGTCACCAGGCCGCCCAGCAGGACATCACGCAGAGAGAGCACGACGTCCGGCAGCACCTTGAACATTGCCGCGAACAACAGCGTGATCACGGTCAGCGAAACCGCGATCTCGACCCCGACCATCGCCCAGCCGGGCACCGGCAGCCACTGGTCGGCAAACACGATCAGTGCCCGCAGCGTCACGCTGAGCGCCAGCGATACCAGCAACACGAAGCCGATCGCCAGCACCACCGTCAGCGACAGCAGTCGCGCCTTGATGAACCGCCACAGCCCGCCCTTGCTTGGACGCGGCGCCACGTCCCAGATGGCATTCAGCGACTGCTGCATCTGGGCAAAGACGGTCGTCGCACCCAGCAGGATCGCGCCAACACCGGCCATCGTAGGCAGCCAGCCCGACTGATCCAGCTGGGAATTGATCACCGCGGTCTCGACCGCGCCGGCGGCCTCGGGACCCACGATATCGCGCAATTGTTCCAGCAACTGCCCCTCGGCCGCGCGCGGGCCGAGTACCACGCCGACGACGGCCACGGCGACGATCATGACCGGCGCGATCGAAAAGGCGGTGAAGAACGCCAGCGCCGCGGCGTAAATGAACGCCTGGCTGTCCAGCCAGTTGCGACCGGCCGCGGCAAGAACCCCGCCCCACCAGGCGGCTTTTTCCTTCAATGCGGAAATCACGATCATCCAGCCATTGTAGGGGTCGTGCGGCGCGAGTTCCGGGCTGCAGAATTTACATTCGGCGGTGCCTGTGATCCGGAGCCTCCCAGGCAACGAAGCCGGCGATGTTAGACTTGATGCATATACGCAGGCAACCACGGTCTGGACGACTTGTCACCGGTCGACTTTTCTGATGGTTCACTCGTATCCGTCGATCTCGCAGGAGGTTCGGCCTTGAACAAAATCTTCGCAATGAGCCTCGACCGCTTGGACCGCCGGCACTACCCCGAATCCCGCGTCGCGTCGCCGATGCTGGACGGTACTCGATCGCCCGAACTCGGGCTGCCGGACAGCTACGGACACGAAGTCGCAGTCGTGTTCCCTGATTCAGAAAGACAGAAGAGACTGCTCGATCCGTTTCGCGATGCAGAGAAGCGACTGCCGTTCGAAGTTCACTCGGACAGGGGGAAAGCCGCTTGAAAACAGTAACCGAGTTGCCGCACGAAATAACCGAGCACGCCGATGTCCGGATCGCGATGCCGGACGGCGTCGAGCTTTCGGCTCGTATCTGGCGGCCGAAAGACGAACGGCCGGTACCCGCCATCGTGGAGTACATCCCTTATCGCAAAAGCTTCGGCTCCGCGGCCAGGGACGAAATCATGCATCCTTACCTCGCCGGCCACGGGTATGCCTGCGTGCGCGTGGACCTGCGCGGCAGCGGCGAATCCGAGGGCGTCCTCGAAGACGAGTACCTGCAGCAGGAACTCGACGACGGCTGCCGGGTGCTGAGCTGGCTTGCCGAACAGCCCTGGTGCACCGGCGACGTCGGCATGATGGGCATTTCCTGGGGCGGATTCAACGCGCTGCAGATCGCGGCCATGCAACCGCCGGAACTCAAGGCCGTCGTTGCCGCCAGCGCCTCCGACGACCGATATACCGACGACGTGCATCACATGGGCGGCTGTTTGCTGGGCGACAACATCTCCTGGGCGTCGGTGATGTTCGCCTACAACACGATGCCGCCCGACCCTGCGCTGGTCGGAAGCAAGTGGCGCACGATGTGGTTCCAGAGGTTGCGCGGAAGCGGGCTGTGGCTGAAGAAATGGTTACACCACCAGAATCGAGACGAATACTGGACGCACGGCTCGGTATGCGAGGATTATTCGGCAATCAGGTGTCCGGTGTTTTCGGTCAGCGGCTGGGCCGACGGATATTCGAACGCCGTATTCCGCCTGATGCGCAACCTCAAAGTCCCGCGCAAGGGAATCATAGGCCCCTGGAGCCACAAGTATCCCCACCAGGGCGTGCCCGGTCCGGCCATCAATTTCCTGCGCGTCTGGATGCAGGACAGCGTGCCGCCGACCACCTTTTACCCAGCGCGACCGGGGCGCTGGGTGGCCGAGAACGAATGGCCAAGCAACAGGATTCGCAGTCGCAGTTACAACCTTTCGCGCTATCGGCTGGTGGATCCCGAGCAGGAGGTCGCCATGATCGCGGTGCGCCTCTCGGACGTGGCCGGGGACGACAAGGTCACGCGCGTGACCTACGGCCTGCTCAACCTGGCCCACCGCTACGGCAGCGAAGAACCGCGCAAGCTGCAGCCGGGGAAGCGGTACAAGGTGCGCGTGGAGCTCAACGGCATCGCACACGTGGTCCCCAAGGGTCACAAGGTCCGTCTTTCGCTATCCACTTCCTATTGGCCGCTGGCCTGGCCGCCACCGAAGCCGGTGCGTCTGAACGTGCACACGGAGGGCTGCGCACTCCACCTGCCGGAGCGTGAACCACGCGAATCCGACACCGAGCTGAAGGATCTCGGCGAACCCGAAGGCGCGCCGGGCGCCGATATCACTTTGCTAGATCCCGAGCACCACAACTGGCTGGTGCACCGCGACCTTGCACTGGACGAATCCGAACTGGAAGTCATCGACGACCGCGGCCGGCACCGCCTGGACGAAATCGATCTGGAAGTCGAATGCAGCGCGGTCGAAAAGTACTCATCGATAGGTGACGACTTCGAGTCGCCGCGCGCAGAAGTCGTCTGGGACCGGAGCCTCAGGCGCGGCCAATGGAAGATCCGCACGGTAACCCGGACCGTGTTGACGTCCAATCCTGAAGAGTTCGTACTGCACGCGACTCTGGATGCCTACGAGTACTCCAGCGCCGGGGAGAAACGCGTGTATTCGAACAATTGGGACGAAAGGATTCCGCGCGAACTTGTCTGAGAACGAGTCATCATCGCTTGATCCCGAGGCAATCGGCGAAACGCCGTGGCATGGCCTGTCGCCCGAAGATGTGGCCTCGAGACTCGGATCGGGCGACGACGGGCTTGACGGTGATGAGGCTCGATCGCGCCTGGAGCGCTTCGGCGCCAATCGTCTGCCCGAGGAAGACCGCCCCGGCCTGCTCCGGATATTCCTGCGCCAGTTCAAGGATCCGCTGATCTATGTCCTGCTGATCGCCGGCTTGGTGTCGCTTGCCATCGGCAACATGAACAATGCGATGTTCATATTCGCAGTGCTGGCGATCAACTCGATCATCGGCACCTTGCAGGAAGGGCGCGCCGAGAAATCGGCCGCGGCGCTGCAGGAAATGATCCGCACCAGGACGCGCGTGGTGCGAGGCGGGAAAAGACGGACGGTCGATTCGGCGGAACTGGTCCCGGGCGACCTGGCCCTGATCGAGGCCGGAACCGCGGTTCCCGCCGATATCCGCCTGATCTCGGCCCGGGGAGTTCAGGTGGACGAATCGGCGCTGACCGGAGAATCAACCCCGGTGGGCAAGAATGCCGGGGAAGAACCGGACGAAGACGCGGTGGTCAGCGAGCGCAACAACATGGCATTCGCCGGAAGCACGGTGCTCGACGGCGAAGCCCGGGGTTTCGTCTGCACGACCGGTGAGCATACGGAGGTCGGGAAGATCGCCGGTTCGCTTGCCCGAGGCGAATCGCAGGCGCCTCCGCTTGTCCTGAAGTTGCGCCGATTCACACGCCAGATCGCCCTGCTGGTGCTGGCCGCTATCGCCATCCTGTCGATCACTCAGTTCCTGCAGGGCGTCGAACCGACCCGACTGTTCTTTCTCGGCGTCGCGCTCGCGGTGTCTGCCATCCCCGCCGGGCTGCCGATTGCCATCACGGTGGCGATGGCTGTAGCAACACGGCGCATGGCCGAGGGCAACGTGATCGTGCGGCAGCTGCCGGCGGTCGAGGGACTGGGATCGTGCACGCTGATCGCAAGCGACAAGACCGGCACGCTGACGGCCAATACGCTGACCGTACGCCGTCTCCAGCTTCCCGGCGAGGAAGAACTTCGGGTATCGGGCGACGGTTACGAGCTCGAAGGCGAAGTTACCCTGGATGACGATGGCGGGGATGACTCGGCATCCAACGAATCGCTGCAGGAGCGGGCTCGCGCTTTGGCGGTTGCCGGCGCACTGTGCAACGAAGGCGAGATCAGCGAAAGCGGCGGCGAGATCGAAACCGACGGCGACAGCATCGACATCGCTTTCCTGGTGCTCGCAGCGAAGCTGAATCTCGAGCGCGACGAACTTCTGGAGAAGTACCCGGAAATCGACCGGATCCCGTTCAATGCCGACCGCCGATTCGCGGCGACCTTCAACGATGTGGACGGAACGCCCACGGCGCACGTCAAGGGCGCGGCCGAAGTCGTGCTCGGCATGTGCGCCGACTGCGATCAAGAAACCCTGGCCGAGCGCGAAAACGCACTGGCCGAGCGCGGCTACCGGGTACTGGCGCTGGCACGCGGCAAGATCAGGGACAAGGATGGCGACTACCAAGCCGAGGACCTGAAAGGACTGGAATTCCTCGGCTTCACCGCGCTGATCGACCCGATCCGCTCCGAAGTGCCCGGCGCGATCAAGCGCTGCCGTCGCGCCGGCGTCGAAGTCCGGATGATCACCGGCGACCATCCGGCGACCGGCATGAGCATCGCGCGGGATCTCGGCATGGCCGACGAGGACGACGAGGCGGTCACCGGTGCGGAACTGCGCGATCTCGAAGACGATTCCGATGCGCTGCTCGAAAAGATCCGCAAGGCCCGGGTATTCGCGCGGGTGGAGCCGGCCCAGAAAAAAGTTATCGTGGACTGCCTGCAGAAAGCCGGCGAACTGGTCGCGGTCACCGGCGACGGAGTCAATGATGCACCGGCGCTCAAGGCCGCGCACATAGGCGTCGCCATGGGCGAGAGCGGCACCGATGTGGCGCGCAGGGCCTCCTCGCTGATCCTCACCGACGACAACTTCGCATCACTGGTCAAGGGCATCGAACAGGGTCGCGGGGCCTACGACAACGTCCGCAAGGTGACCTGGCTGCTGCTGGCCACCGGCGCGGCCGAGGTGCTGCTGTTCTTCCTGGCCCTGTTCACCGGACTGCCGCTGCCGCTTACGGCGGTCCAGCTGCTGTGGCTGAACCTGGTGACCAACGGCATACAGGACGTGGCACTGGCAATGGAAAAAGTCGAGGACGATGTGCTCGAGCGCAAGCCGCGGCCGCCCGGCGAACCGATCTTCAACCGCCGGATGATCCAGGAGACGCTGGTCTCCGGCGGCTACATCGGGCTGGTGGCATTCGCGCTGTATTTCGTGATGACCCAGACCTTCGGCATGGACGAGAGCGACGCTCGCAACCTGCTGCTGCTTCAGATGGTGCTGTTCGAAAACGTGCACGCGTTCAGCTGCAGGTCGGAGACGCGCTCGCTGCTGAAGATTCCGATGCGCGCCAATCCGCTCCTGGTTTTCGCGGTGGTCGCCGCGCAAGGCGTGCACATCGGCGCCATGTTCATTCCCGGCCTGAGCGACGTCCTGGGCGTCAAGCCGGTGTCGCTGGAAAGCTGGGGCATTCTGCTGGCGATTGCGGCGTCGCTGCTGCTGGTCGACGAGGCCGCCAAGTACCTGCACCGCCGCGCCGCCCAGCGTGCATGAGCGCCGCGCAGCCGATGGAACGGCAGTTGCTGAGTTAACATCGATTTCGAACTCGTCGAGGCTGCGGCCTCAGGGCAGACGTCGTGATGAATCAGCCTTATCTGAGTGGCTCCAGCGCCGCGCTGTTTACCGACATGTACCAGCTGACGATGGCCCAGGCCTACGTCGCCGAAGGCATGCTCCAACCCGCGACATTCAGTCTGTTCTACCGCAACCTTCCCGACGACCGCAATTACATCCTGTCGTGCGGCGTCGAGGACGTCGTCGATTTCCTGTGCGAGCTCCGATTCGGCGACGACGACCTCGCCTATCTCGACGACACCGGCGAATTTTCGAACGCTTTTCTGGACTTCCTGGCCGACTTCAGATTCACCGGCGAAGTGCACGCCCTGCCCGACGGCACGCCTGCGTTTCCCCAGGAGCCGCTGCTGGAGGTCACTGCACCGGCCCCCGAAGCACAGATCGTCGAGACCTGGCTGATGAACCAGATGCACGTACAGTCGGTGCTGGCGACCAAGGCCGCGCGCATCGTGCACTCGGCCAACGGACGAGCCGTGCTCGATTTCGGCCTGCGCCGGATTCACGGCGCGGACAATGGGCTCAAGGCCGCCCGGGCGTTTCACGTCGCGGGGGTGACGGCGACCTCAAACGTGCTTGCGGGCCGGGTCTACGGCGTACCGATCTCGGGCACCATGGCACACAGCTACATCCAGGCGCACGACAGCGAAATGGACGCGTTCCGCAAATTCGCCGCCGAGTTCCCCGAAACGGTACTGCTTGTCGACACCTACGACACGGTGCAGGGTGTAAAGAACGTGGTCCGCCTCGCCAGAGAACTCGGCGACGGCTTCCGGGTCAAGGGCATCCGGCTCGATTCGGGAGAACTGGTGGAGCTGTCCGGCAAGGCGCGTCGGATCCTCGACAGTGCCGGACTGGACAACCTGGACATCTTCGCCAGCGGCGGACTGAACGAGTTCGAGATCCGCGACATGCTCGACCAGGGCGCCCCCATCGACGGTTTCGGCGTCGGCACCGCGATGGGTGTCTCGTCCGACGCACCGGACCTGGACATCGCCTACAAGCTGGTCGAGTATGCCGGCCGCGGCCGCATGAAACTGTCCACAGGCAAGCCCACGCTGCCCGGCGCCAAGCAGGTATTCCGACGTCACGAGGACGGGAAAGCGGTCGGCGACACGCTTGGCCGGCGCAATGAAACACTCGAGGGCGATCCATTGCTGAAACCCTTCGTCAGCGAAGGCCGACGCGTACGCAAGGCCGAAACGCCCGATCAGGCGCGCGAACGCGCCGGTCGGGGGCTCGACAGCCTCCCGGAGGAAATTCTTGCAATCGATCGCGCGAAACGCGACTATGCGGTCGAACTGAGCAATGCCCTTCGCGACCATCGCGACCAGGTCAAGGCCGATGTCGAGCGCATGGCCGGGAACGGGGACTGAAAGCCTCGAAAACATCCAGGACAATCAAAGTGACCCAGAACGGCACAGACAACAGCGAACTGCAGATCATCGATAGCGACGGCGTGCACGTGCTCCTGGACCGGTTGGCCGATGCAGTGGCTCCACACGTCTCGCCTTCGACCGCACTTGTCGGCATTCTCCGACGCGGCAAGCCACTGGCCGAAATGCTGGCCGAACGCCTGGAAACGCACCACGGCCTGCTGCCCGAGGTCGGCCAACTCGAGCTCAAGCGCTACAGTGACTCGCTGGAACTGCTCCACGAGCGACCGTATATCGACGAAGACGCGCTGGACATCGAGATCCAGGACCGGCACCTGATCCTGATCGACGATGTCCTGTATACCGGCGAAACCATGTTCCGCGCGGCCTGCAGCCTGCGCGCCGGCGGCGCTACTTTCATCCAGACCGCCTTCCTGTGCGCCCGACCCGGCCTGAAGATGCCGCTGCATGCCGATTTCGTCGGGGCACGCTTCGACATTCTCCAGGATTGGGTGATTCACTGCGCCATCCCGCCTTACGAGGATCACCTCGGCATCGTGCTGGCGCACCAGGACGCGGTGCGCAAGACCAGCAACGAAAACGAGGAAGATCGATGAAAGGAATTCGCGACCACATGTTGAGTGCGAGCCTGCTCGCGTTGCTGCTCGTGAACGTAGACGCGTCCGCGGCGACCCTGTTGCGCGGTGCGACGGTGCACGATGGGAACGGCGGCGGCGCGCTGCAAGACGCCTCGATCCGGATCGAGGGCGACCGTATCGCGTGCATCGGCAACGCTGCCGAATGCCCGGTCCGGACCGGCGACCGGGTCGTCGACGTTGCGGGCCGATTCGTCACCCCCGGCCTGGTCGACGCGCACGTGCATTTTTCCCAGACCGGCTGGCTGGACGGCCGACCGCACTGGCCGTTCGTCAAGAGGTTCTACGACTACGAAAAGCTGCAGCAGGACCTGCGGCAGGACCCAGACCGGTGGCACCGCGCCTACCTGTGTTCCGGCATCACCGCGGTCTACGACGTTGGCGGCCTCCCCTGGACGGCGGCGATGGACGACGCCGCCGCCGACATGCCGCCGCGCGCCCATGTTCGCGCCGCCGGGCCGCTGATCACCCACGCCCGCGTCGAAGACCTGGTCGCCGACGGCAACAACACCTTTCTGCCGATGTCCTCGGACGACGAGGCGCTGGCAAGCGTCGCGCAGCTGGTCGAATGGGGCACGGATGCGGTCAAGGTCTGGTACTTGGACCCGCCTGCCGACCGACGCGACGACCTCGACCGTCGACTGATGAGAATCGGCGAGGCGGCACGCGAGCGCGGCCTTCCGCTGATCGTCCACGCCACCGAGTTGCGCAACGCCAAGATGGCGCTGCGCGCCGGCGCCGCGGTGCTGGTCCACAGCGTGGAAGATTCCGTCGTCGACCGTGAGTTCATCGCGCTGGCCCAGGCCAACGACGTGATCTACATGCCCACGCTGCTCGTCGGCCCCAACTGGCGCCGGGCGCGTGCCTCGGTCGGGCTTGGCGTCGTGCATCCCATCGACGATCCCAACGGCTGCGTCGACGCGAGAACCCGCGAGGTCATCGGGGACGCGCCGGCGCTTCACGATGCGGCGCCAGCGTCGTGGCGTGACCTGGATGCGGTCTTCGACAGCCTCGAGCAGAGCGGCCTGGACCTGGGCGTGATGCAGCGCAACCTGATCCGCGTCATGGAGGCCGGCATCACGATCGCGACGTCCACCGACGCGGGCAACCCGCTGACCCTGCACGGCCCGTCGATCTACGCCGAAATGGAAGCCATGCAGTCGGCCGGCATCCCGCCGGAGCGGATCATCGTGATGTCGACCCGAAACGGCGCCCGGGCAATGGGGATGATCGACGACATCGGCACGCTGGAGAGCGGCAAGATCGCCGACCTGTTGATACTCGAACGCGATCCTGCCGAGTCGGCCGAAGCGTTCCGGAGCATCGTGCAGGTCATGCGTGCAGGGCTTCTCCACGACGTATCCGAGTTCGCTTCGCAGCCATAATCACCAGGGGTCGCAGCCGCGCCGGGGCTTCGCTGCGCCTATACTTCAGATCGTGCGGCGCGGGCAAGCTGGACGCGGCGCATGTAAGCACTGTGTCCGACTCTTGACCGGGAGCATCTCATCTACAACGTCGCACATCTGTTCAGGGTCGCCGGAGACGGCCTGGCCGACATGGTTCCCGCGTTGCGTCGCGCCTTCAACAAGAGCCGCGACGATGATCGCCTCGACCGGGTATTCGGCCCGAAGCCGCGGGCCGCGATCGCAGTCGTGATCGTGGCCGGTATCGTTCTTGGACGCGGCCTGGAAGCGGTCTTCGGCCCGGGCCTGGTGACCGACAATCTCGACCTTTCGGCTGTGCTGATCGGCGCGACCTATGCGCTGCTGATTCGAAGATATCTGTTCTCGAGCGGTCACGCGCGGCGCGCGGACTTCCCCTGGCTGGCCGCGTCACTGATTCCGGCGGCCGCGGCGCTGGTGCTGGTCGCGTTCATCGAGAACACCGCTTCGGGCAACCTCGAAACCATCCCGGGCGCGCCGCTTTGGACCGATTTCGGCGCCGTGGCCGATGCGCTGGCCGATTCTCTGGCGGTTGCGGCCGGACTCACCATCGCGGTGGCCGCGCTGTGCTTCAGCGAAAACTGGTCACGCGCCCTGAAGGACCTCGCCATACAGCTGCTGGTGTTCAAGACGCTGGTGTTCGTGATGGTGCTCGTGATCGTCGAGATCGGCATCGTCGGGCCGATACTCGCCACCATCCTTGAAATCGTGCTGGGCATCCGCGTGCCGGACTGGGTGGGCGAGTTCGCCGATCAGATCACCTACGCCGGCCTGATCTCGGTGATCTATTTCGCCGTGATCGGCGCGACCTGGATGGTCTGCCGCAAGACCTTCACACAGTTGCTGGACACGGGCGATGCGGAAATCCTGAAGGCCATCAAGGCGATGAGCGAAACCCCCGCACAACGTGAAAAGCGTGCGCGCAAGACGGCCGAGAAAGAGGCTTCAGGCGCCCCGGAAGGCAACGAGCCCGGGAACTCGAAAGCGGAGCCTGACGAGGACCCGACCTGACCCGGGCCGGCCGCTGCCCCGACCGCGCGGGCGACGAGCCCCGGCTGAACCGTGTTCAGCCGGAACCGTCGACGGGCCATTGCGGCGCTCAGGTCTGATCGTCTACCGTAGCACCCGTTGCAGCGTTGGCCACGGCCTTGATGCCGTTTCGGCAACCCGATTCGGAATCGTAGTTCTGGCTGGTGCCCACCACCTGCCCGTTGGTCGAGGTGAGATTGAACCGGAACTTGCCGGAAGGCGTCGTGTTCATCGCGAAGCGCTTGGGATCTGCGCAGTTCTTCTTGACCGACTCGATACCGTTCATGCAGCTGGCTTTCTTTGCATAACCTTCGCTACCCAGAACGTTCTGCCCGTTGCCGGCCTTGAGCCTGAACCGAAATTCGCCTGCCTTGTCCTTGTAAACCTCGAATTTTCCAGCCATTGCAATCTCCTTGGAGTGTGTCGTTGTTTCAAATGTCCCACGTCCAACGCCGATCGATTTACATCATGCCCCGGGAGCCTCTTGCTGCAGGCGCATTTAAGCAGACGCAAGCAAGTTGACCGCCAATATAACCCAGTGAGTGTGGCCTAACGCTCGCCGCCTTCACCGCGAAGCCCCCGGCTCATCGCCGAGGAAATCTCCAGCACGACCAGGATGGCGGCAACCAGGACGACCAGGTCGAGACCCAGCAGGAACCAGTTGCCGGCCCGGTAGAACTGGGCGAGCTGTACGAAAAGCGCGAAAACGGTCACGATCAGAATCAGCACCATCGGCACCAGCGTGAACCATACCGGACGCCCGGCGCGCAACACCATCAGGCTGATCACCATCAGCGTCAGGGCGGCCAGCAGCTGATTGGTGGTGCCGAACAGCGGCCAGATCAGCAGTCCGCCGGTACCCTCGAGACCGCCGGCACCGAAAGCCAGCGCCAGGCAGCTGCCCACGGCCAGGCCGGTCGCCGGGCCATTCCGGGCGATCCACCCGATTTTGTAGACCTCGCCCCATTCCTGGATGATGTAGCGCTGCAGACGCACCCCGGTATCCATGGTGGTGGCCGCGAACAGCACCGCCATGACGGCCAGCAGCGTGGTGCCGACGGCAATCGGCAGGCCCCAGCCGGCGGCCATGATATTGGCACCGCCCTGAACGAAGGCGGCCACGCCGCCGTCGCCGAACGCCGCGTACAGCGCATCCCATTCGCCGGCCGTCGCGAAGCCTGCGGTGGCCGCAATGATCGCGCCGAGCGCCAGCGCACCCTCGCCGACCGCGCCGAAGTAACCGACGAAGCGCGCATCGGACTCGCGGTCCAGCTGTTTC
>MDTG01260682.1_pt1 | contig 12576 bp, 14 predicted proteins | sample 811421 | NCBI WGS metagenome assembly MDTG01 (sample SAMN05326645, study PRJNA326480) | marine metagenome | isolation source: seawater | place: Pacific Ocean: South East | collected 2011 | reverse complement strand
TTTATTATTAAGACTTGTTAGAATTGTAACACCAAGTACTTTTAAATTTTTATTTATTGATTTAGCTTTCTTTTTAATTACTCTTAACATCTCAAGACCACCATTTACGTGAACTGTTATGTATTTACATTTTTTTAAATCTTTTAAACTTTCAACTGCTGATAATGCTGTTTGTGGAATATCATTAATTTTTAAATCTAGCCAAAAATCTTTTTTAAAATTTTCTAAAAATTTTCTTCCATTTTTAGAATAAAAAAATTGCAACCCAAATTTTGGCACAACTTTAAGCTTTTTTGTTTGTGTTTGTTGTATAATTTTTTTTATTTCACTTAAATTTGAGGTATCACAAGCAATAAAAATATTTTTATTTTTCATTATTTAATTTGTTAAACATTTCTTTTGACATTTTAAAGTGAATAGTTTTTTTTTCTGGAGTATTTACTTTTGTACCAGTTTTTGGGTTTCTAGATATTCTTGATTTTTGAATATTTGTTGAAAAAACTCCAAAACCTCTTAACTCAACACGGTCACCTCTCTTTAAGGCTAGTTTTATTTCATTAAGAATAATATCAGTGAATTTCTTTAAATCTTTTTTTAAAAAATTTGGATAGTTGTTGTTGATTTTTTTTAAAAGCTTTGATTTTACAATAGCCAATGTTTATTTGTCTTCTTTAGTTTTTTTTTCTAATTTATCTGATAAAGAAGAGAAAGGAAGGTTTTTTCCTGACAATGGACTTGAAAATTTTGAAATTGCATCTTTATTTTGCATTTCTTCCAGTAGCTTGATGCTCAAAGTCGCTTTTCTTTTATCAAAATCTAATTCTGCTATTGCGCAATCAATTCTTTCTCCACCAGTAAATCTTGCTGGTCTAGCATCAGCCGCATTTATCGCGATTTGAGATTTTTTAATGATAAAATCCATTTCACACCCTTCAGGCCTAACAACTAAACCTTTATTGTCTGATGAAACTATTTTAACTGTGATTGCTTCTTTAACTTTTTTATTTTTAAACCAATCAAAAGGGTCTGGTTGGGTCTGGCGCAAACCAACTCTAATTTTTTGTTCAGCAGTCTTTATCTCTAATACTTTAACCTTTAATCTATCGCCGACTTTGTGTTTAGCTAATTCTTCTTCTCCGTTTGTAAGATAGGTAAGATCGTTGCAATGTAAAAAAGCATCTATATCTAATCCATCAATTTTTAAGAAAATTGAGTATTCATTTTTACTAACAATTTCACCCTCTAATTCTGAATTAATAGGGTGTTTAGTTTCTAAGACTTCAAATGGGTTTTTAGTGGTTAATCGATGAGAAATTGCAACACGTCTTTTTTCTTTGTCAATCTCGGTTATAACACAATCAATTTCATCTCCAATTTTGAACATTTTTTTTGCAGAAATGTTTTTTTTTGTCCAGCTTAGTTCACTTGAATGTAATAAAGTTGTCAGTCCCGGTTCTAATTCACAGAATGCCCCAAAGTCCATTAGTTTTACTACTTTTACTTTGTAGGTTTTCTTAAGCTCATAATTTGAAATATGTTCGAATGGATCAGGCGAAAGTTGTTTAACAGAACAACCCACTTGTAATTTTTCTTTGTCTACAGAAATAACTAGCAAGTCATGTTTTTCACCAATATTAAAAACTTCATCAGGATGATTAACTCTCGAATAAGATATTTCTTGAAGGTGAACTAAAACATCAAGCTCTCCATTAACATTAAAAAAACATCCAAAAGAACTATAACCCTTGACTTCAGCTCCCTTAATTACATCCCCAACTTTAAATTTTTCAACTATCTTAATTTTATCTTCTTTTTTAAATGATGAAATAATTTCTCTTCTTGATACACAAGCATTACCTCTAATTTTATCAAGTTTGATTAGAGCAAACTTTTGAGGCTCATTCATTAAATGAGAAATATCCTTTAAAGGTTTGTCAGAAATTTGAGAACCGGGTAAAAACATTAATGAACCAGTGTCGATATGTTCAACAATACATCCACCTTTTACTCGAGCAGTTATCTTACCCATTATCGGTTCATTTTTTTCGTAAGCTTCAACTAATTTGTCCCAGCCTTGTATTTTTTGTGCTTTAGAGGCTGATACTAGAATTTCTCCTTTTTTATCTTCTAATCTTTCCAGTAAAACTGAAATCTTTTCTCCTAATTTTGCTTTATCAAGCATACCCATACTTTTGAGTTCATTAATATCTAATATCGGTTCAGATTTTAAACCAGGCACTTCAAGAAACACAAAATTATCTGTCACTTTATTAACGGTTCCTGTTATGACCTTACCTTCTTCGAGGTTTTTAATTTTAGTAAATTGAGTGTTAAGTAACTTTTCGAATTCTTTCGAGGCGGGATTTGATAAATCTTTGTAAATTTCCATTAAAATTTTAATTTTTTGTCCATAATTTGTTTAATTTTTAAAAAACAAGACCTTTTAGTTAAATTTGTTGTATTAATCAAGATCGAATCTCTTGTTTTCTTTAGAGGTGAAATTCTTCTATTATAATCACTTTTATCACGTTTTTTGATACTTTTGAGCACCTCATTAAAGGATATCTTTTTATTTATATTTTTTAGCTCCTTATACCTCCTTAAAGCTCTAGTTTTAGTACTTGCTGTTATAAAAAATTTAAAATTAGCATCTGGCATTATCTTATAAGTAATGTCTCTACCATCTAGACAAGAACCGCTGTATTTTTTTGGAGGATTGTAAGCACTCTTAATTTGAAAATCGTGAACTAACTTTCTCACCTTAATATTTTTTGCTATGATTGAAGCCATTGTACCTACTTCGTCCGATAGCAATTTTTTATTTTGAAGATCTTTCATTTTTAGTTTTTTTATCTTTTTTTTTACCAATGAAAGATTATATGTTTTGGGTTGTGAAAGCTTAATATTGGCTATTAGACGGTATATTTTTCCTGTATCTAAATAAAATAAATTATAATATTTTGAAATTAATTTTGCTTGTGTTCCAGCTCCTGCAGCAGCTGGTGAGTCAATGGCAACTTTAATTTTATTTTTTGGAATCATAATTCTTTTTTACTTATTTTTTTTATAATTTTTAAAAATGATGGAAATGAAGTTTTTATAGAATCCGAGTCATTAATTGTCCAATGACCACCAAAAGTTAGTGCCGCAATAGTGCTCATCATAAAAATTCTATGATCTTTTAAAAAATTTTTAATTATAATTTTTTTTTTAATTTTGAGGTTGGGTTGACCATATATTTTAATTGAGTCTTTTGTGAGCTTAGTTTTGACACCCATCATATTTAAAATTTTTGATCCCCAATATAGTCTAGGGCTTTCTTTTTGATTTAGCTCAGAGATATCTTTAAAACATGAATTACCTTTTGCTTTTGCTGCTACTAAAAAAATAATTAAGAATTCATCAATAGCACTACTATTAAATTTTGTAGGACAATTTATTCCTTTGAGATTACTTGAACTTTTAATTAAAAGGTTTGAAACTTTTTCACCTCTATATGTTTTTTGATTTTTAAATATTATTTCTGCACCCATTTTCTTTAAAATTTTTATAACCCCAGTTCTTGAAGGATTCACATTCACATCTCTAATTAATAATTTTGAGTTTTTTGATAAAATTGTTAAAACTATAAAAAAGGCACCAGAACTTATATCTCCAGGTATCTTATAATTAAAAGGACTTATTTTTTTTGGATTTTTTAATTCTATAAAATCATAACTTTTATTTTTTTTAATCTTTATAGGTATCTTCAAATATTTAAAAAGCAATTCTGAATGATTTCTAGATTTTTTAGCTTTAATTAGTGTTTTACCAACAGTATTTAGAGCAGCAAACATTACACTGCTTTTACATTGAGCCGAACCTTTGTTTTCAATATAATTTATATTTTTTGGCTTATCGAGACCTAAAATTGATAAAGGTAATTTTCCCTTTTTTTTATAAAAAAACTTCGCACCAAATTTTTTCAAAGGATCAGTTATGCGTGCAAAATCTCTTTTTGATAAACTTTTATCTCCAATTAATTTTATTTTGTGAGGAGATTTAATTAATAATCCAAGTATTAGTCGACCCAAGGTTCCAGAATTTTTTGCATCGATTGATAAATTTTTTTTATATTTAAAACCATTGACTCCATTTCCATAAACTTCACAATAATTATTTTTTATCTTAACTTTTGTTCCCAATCTTTTTATTGCATCAATGGCCGCCAATACATCTTCCGACATTAGAAGGTTATACGCTCTTGATTTGCCAGTTGTCTGGGATGCTAGTAAAACCCATCTTATTGATAAGCTTTTGTCGCCAGCAATGTTTACAGTATTATTAAAGGGTTTAATTATTTGTTTTATAGAAATAGATTTACTCATTGAGGTTAATTAAATTAATTGATTTTGAATGAGTCTCCAAAATATGCATTTTTAGCTTCATTGTTATTTATTAGTTCTGAAGGAGTGCCGCTAGCAACTACTTTACAATTCGAAAGGACTATGGCTACATCTACACAAGAAAGTAAATCTCTTGCTTGATGATCACAAAGTATTATCGTTATATTGCTTTCACTTTGTAAGTTTACAATTATTTTTTGTAAAGTTTTAATAGTCATAATATCTAAAGCGGCAAAAGGCTCATCTAACAGCAAAATCTTAGGATTTCCCAACAAAGATAAGGCTATAACTAATCTTTTTTTTTGTCCACCAGACAAGTAACTTGCTTTAACATCTCTTACTGCATCTAATTCAAATTTTGATATTAATGAGTTTATTTTTTCATATCTAACTTTTTTATTTTTAATTAAAAGTTCACCTATAGCATTTAAGTTTTCAAGTAGAGTCATGTTGTGAAAGTAGCCACCATATTGAGGAACATAACCAATTTTGAATTGGGTTGTTCTCAAATAAATAGGATAATCATTAACATTTTTAGATTCTATAATTATAGAGCCATACTGTGGCTTTATAAGACCAGTAATCAAGTTAAATATAGTTGATTTTCCAACACCATTAGGACCAAGCAAACCAAGTATTTGACTTTCATTTACCGAAAAATTTATGTTATCTAAAATTTTTCTTTTACCAAATGAGAGACTTATTTTATCAAGTTTAATAATGGGTCTTTTTTCTTTAAAGGATTTAATTCTAAATTTTTTTATTATAGCCATTATCTTAAATTTTTTACCATTACTTTTTTTGTTTTTTCATTCATAAATATTTTCGAATTTTTTGTTAACAAGTCAATATCTATTTTATCTGCACGTAATTCAGTATTCAAGTTCTTATAAATTATATTTTTATATATAGAAGCTAAATTATTTTCAAAAAATAAATCTAGATTATTTGAAAGTATTTGATGCTCATCATATTTGACTGATACATTTTCAAAAAAACTCGTATCATGATTTATTTTATTGTATACTGCTTTGTCAGCAAAAATAATAATCGGGCTTGAATTATAAGATTTAATAACACCCTTAACTTTTTCCATTTTAATTAAATTGGGCTGATCTGGATCAAACTCTGCGAATTTAGATGTAATGTTGTACTCATTCCCGATCTTATCAGCAGCAAGATACTTAATATTTTGCATTATGTTATTTTTATTTATATCAGGATTCTTATATTTTATATCAGTCTCTTCTATTGAAACATTTGAATTATAATATAATTTAAAAAAAATTATTGTAATTATTACTATTAGAAAGAATAAGAACATTTGTAGTAATATTTTTTTTTGCATTTTAAAACTAAACAATATTGTTTTCGATTATGCTGTGAATATGTATTATTCCGATAGTTTTATTTTTTCTCGATTTATCATAAACACATAAGCTTGTGATTTTGTTTTCATTCATTATTGTTAGAGCTTTAATCCCCAGTGTTTCTTTATTAACTTTTATTGGGTTTTTAGTCATAATTTCTTTTACTTTAAGATTGTGCAAGTTTTTATTTTTTTGCGTCATTCTTCTCACTTGGCCATCGGTAATTATTCCTTTTGTGATTCCTTTTTTATTTCTCACTATCAATGTTCCTAATTTTTTATCACTTATAATTTTTAAGGCGTTTTTCATACTAGAATTTTCATTTATAAATGGAATATCATTCTTTGTTAACATTAAATCTTCAACTGTTTTAAGTTTTGTCCCCAAGTTTCCTGAAGGATGGAATTTTTTAAAATCTTTTTTACTTATTTTTTTTTTTTTTAAAGTAGCAACTGCTAAAGCATCACCCATGCTAAGCTGACTAATAGTACTTGATGTTGGAACAATTCCTAATCCAGCCTCAGCAACTTCAGGAATTAGTATTTTTATATCTGATGATTTATATAGCACTGAATTTTTTTTTGACATTATACCAATCAAAGTAATTCTATTTCTATTTGCATACTTTATTATGTTTTTTAATTCTTCTGTTGATCCAGAGTAGCTAATTAAAATTAGTATATCTTTTTTAGAAATACTTCCTAAGTCACCATGAGAACAGTCGTTGGCTGAAAGCGAAAACGAAGGTGTTCCTACTGAAGATAGCGTTGCTGCAATTTTGGCACCTATTAGTCCACTTTTTCCCACACCACACAAGATAACCTTAGATTGACATTTTGAAATTGCATCAACAGCGTCATTAAAGGAACTATTTATTGATTTTTTTAATTTTTTAAGTGCGCTTATTTCAAGGTCAATTACATCTTTGGCAATTTTTTTTACGTCTTTTTTTTGCATTTAATGAGACCAAATATCATCGTTAAATGAGGCCAAATCAAGATCCACTCTGGTTTCTAAAAATTTAAGACAGTCATGATATAAATTCAGCCTATCTTCCCTGATAAGAATCTTGTTAAGCTCATCGTGAATTTTATGTAAATAAATTACATCATTTGCACAATATTTTAGTTGTGCTTGTGTTAACTCACCTCCAAAATCTGAGCTTTGAAATTGTTTACTTATATCAATATTAATAAATTCTTTTATTAAAACCTTCAGAGAGTGACTATCAGAGTAAGATCTTGCTAATTTTGAAGCAATTTTTGTATCAAGAATGTTTTTAGTAGGTGTTTTTAGGTAATATTTAATATGTGCCATATCAGCTCTACCATAATGAAATATCTTTGTAATTTTTTCATTCTTAAGTATTTGACTTAAATTTGGAGCCTTATAATTTGTTCTATCTAGTTGAATAATATGAGCATCAGAATTTCCACTTGAAATCTGAATAAGACACAGAGGATCTCGTTTTACATTTAAACCCATGAATTCTCCATCAACAGCTATAACGTTGCCTAAATCTAAATCTTCTGGTAGATCATTCTTGTGCAGTTTAATATCAATATTCATTATTAATTATATATATATGAAAGCAAAAAATTGTCTAATTTTTGGTGGTAGTGGACAAATTGGTAGACATTTAATAAGAAAGTTAACAAAAAATAATTATAAAGTGACTATCGTTACTAGGAATCTTCATCAAAATGGCTATTCAATTAAAACTCAAGCAAATGCAGGATACATTGATATTGTTGAAGCAGAGATCCACGAAGAGGAAAAAATTAGAAAACTTTTTAGCAAAACAGATATTTGTATTAATTTAATTGGCATACTGTATGAAAGTGGAAGGGGCAATACTTTTGAAAATATTCATACTCGCTTTGTATCGATATTAGCAAAATTATGTAATGAATATAAAGTTAAGCAATTTATTCACCTATCTGCACTTGGCATTAATGAGGCAACAGATTCCAAATATGCAAAAAGTAAATTAGAAGGTGAAGCTAGTATTCAAAAAAATTTTCCGTTGGCAACTATATTAAGACCATCTGTTGTATATTCAATTGACGATAACTTTACTACAAACTTTATGTCTCTCCTAAACAAGATGCCAATCTTTCCTCTTTATTATAAAGGCAAAACAAAGTTCACTCCAATTCATTGTTCTGATTTAACGGATATAATTTTTCATATTATTTCAAAAAATTTACAATCTAAAATTATTGATTGCATTGGACCAGAAGTTTTGTCTTTAAAAGAAATTTTACAAAAACTATTAAAACTTATGAATAAAAAAAGATTATTAATCCCATTACCTCTTTTTTTTGCAAAACTTTCAGCTTATGTTTTACAACAATTTCCAAAACCACTATTAACCATTGATCAACTTAGTCTTCTTAAATACGACAACATTTCATCAGGAGCTCATAAAACTAACTTTGATATAGGGATTCCGAGTAAAAGATTTTTTGATCAAGAAGTTGAAAAGTATTGCTATATGTGGAAAGAAGGAGGACAATTTTCTACAAAAAGGTATAACTTAGTAGATTAAAATTTAATAAAAATTTTTTAGATAAAAGAATAACTAAAATTATATTAAATATAGATTACTTTCATTAACTCACAATTAGTTATTTTACATTAATAAAATTTTTTTCGGAAAAAATTAAGAATTATTTTTCAATAATTTTGTTAAGCCGTACTAGCTTTTTTAACAACATTGTATTGCGTTGCTTCTTCTTCTTTATCATTTACATCTTCTTTTTTGCCTTTAGGTTGGTAAGCATACAACAAGTGAAGTTTACAATAAGAAAAATCTTTTAACGAAGATCTACCACAAAAATAAAATGAAACTTCCTCCGGATGTCCAATAGGCCACTTACAAGAATTGTCATCTAGCTCTTCTAATTTCTTTGGGTTTTCAGGTTCAAAATCTTTTTCAATTATTAGTGATTTGAATTTGCTTTTTCTTCCACGTTTTTGTTTTGTGGGATTTTCACTTTCTAGATTATGGTTATATTCTTGGCTTGGTCGAGCACTTCTAGTTTTAATTTTAGATGAAAGTTGTAACCTGTGTGCTTTTCCAATCACTGCATTTCTGCTAATTCCACCAATTATTTCTGCGATTTGACTGGCTGTACTACCTTTTCCCCAAAGCTCTTTCAGTTTTTGGATTTTTTCTTCGTTCCAACTCATAATCTATATTTAGTATGTATAATTAAATAATATCCATATATAGTTCACATACTAACCAAAAAAAAACAACTTATATTTTGCTTTTTTACACAATTATTTAAATTTATTAATATGATTACTTATGGTTGAATTAAATAAAAAATACACGATCAAAAGAAGAAAATTTGGTCCTGTGAATTGGATAGGGTTTAAAAGTCTTTGGTTTAAAGAGTGCAGTAGATTTCTAGTAGTGTGGCAACAAACTTTACTATCTCCACTTGTATCAAGTTTGTTATTTTTATCTGTTTTATCTGTAGCTTTAGGAAACAATAGAGGAGATGTTCTTGGACACTCATTCATAACTTTTCTAGCACCTGGACTAATTGCAATGAGTATTATCACTCAATCATTTAGCCATTCAGTGTCTTCTCTAATGATTGGAAAAATACAAGGAAATATAGTTGATATGCTTTACGCACCTTTATCAGCTATTGAAGTTTCAATGGCAATTATTTTAGCAGCAATTATGAGAAGTTTTTTAATTGCAATTATTTCAATAGTTGTCTTCTCCTTGATCGTTGAGATACCTGTCAATAATATTTTTTATATTGTGTTTTTTGGGTTTCTTAGTTCATTTATTTTAGGAAGCTTAGGATTTATTGCAGGTCTTTGGGCAGAAAAATTTGATCACACAGCTACAGTTACTAATTTTATTATTACTCCATTAAGTTTTTTATCTGGAGTGTTTTATTCAATAGATAAACTACCAAAAATATTTCAAGTTATAAGTCATATTAATCCTTTCTTTTATATGATTGATGGATTTAGATATGGGTTTCTTGGTCAATCTGACGGCTCTATTAAGTTTGGCATTACATATTTAATATTATTAAGCCTTACAATGTGGTTTATAGCATTTTATCTTTATAAAAAGGGGTATAAAATTAAATCTTAAGATGAGTTCATTAGCAAAAAATTATAATAGAAAAAAAATCGCATTTAAAAAAGGTAAAGGAAGTTTTCTTTATTCAATAGATGGGAAAAAATATTTAGATTTTGTACAGGGAATTGCTGTAAACTCCCTCGGACATGCAAATCCATATTTGATAAAAGCTCTTATAAAACAAGCAAAAAAAGTTTGGCATGTATCTAATGCCTTTCAAATACCAGAAGGTGAAAGACTTGCTAAAAAGCTAACACAAAAAACATTTGCAGACTATGTTATATTTCAAAATTCAGGAGCAGAAGCAACAGAGGCGGCAATTAAATTAGCAAGAAGATATTTTTACTCAATTGGTCAACCTAAAAAAAATAGAATTCTTTGTATTAAAAATTCTTTTCATGGCAGAACCATAGCAGCCATATATGCAAGTGGAAGCAAAAAAATGACTGAAGGATTTGGTCCAAAGGTAGATGGTTTTGATCATTTTAATTTTGGTGATCATACAGGACTAAAGAGAGCTATTACAAACAAAACTGCTGCTATTATGGTTGAAACTATTATGGGCGAGGGTGGAATTAAAGTTATCCCAGATTGGTGCTTGAGAGAACTTAGAAAAATTTGCAATAAAAAAAAAATTCTTTTAATTTTAGATGAAGTTCAGTGTGGAATAGGCAGATCTGGAAATTTTTTTGCCTTTGAAAAATCCAAGATTAAACCTGATATTGTACCGTTAGCAAAAGGAATCGGAGGTGGTTTTCCAATAGGGGCAGTTTTGATGAATAAAAAAGTAGCATCTGGAATAGTCCCAGGGGTTCACGGATCAACTTTTGGTGGTAATCCCAATGCCTGTAGCGTTGCTTTAGCAGTAATGGACCAAATATTTAAAAAAGGATTTTTGACCAACGTTAGAAAAATCTCCAAATATTTTCATTCTGAATTAAATAAAATAAAAAATGAATACCCTAAGATTATTAAAGACGTGAGAGGTGTTGGTTTATTAATAGGTTTGCAATTATTCAAAGATCAAACAAAGTTTGTACAAAAATTGATGGATAATAAACTCTTAACAATTAGAGCTGCAGAAAATGTAATAAGAATATTACCACCACTTAATGTTAAAAAAAAAGAAATAGATTTATCTGTAGAGATTATTAGAAAAGTTTGTAAAGAATACAAGTCATGATTAAACATTTTATAAACCTTAAAGATATCCCAGCTCTAGACTTAAGAAAAATAATTCTAGATGCAAAAAAAAGAAAACTGAAAAGAAAAAACCTAAATACACTTGATGTGGATAAAGATAATCCACTTAAGGGAAAGTTGCTTATACAAATGTTTGAGAAAGCGAGCTCAAGAACGCGGCTAAGTTTTTATCTAGCGATTAAACAACTGGGTGGTGGAACCATTACTATTAAAGCTAATGAATTGCATCTTGGTAAGGGTGGAGAAAGTTTAGCTGATACTGCAAAAATTTTATCAACCTATGGTGATGGTTTTATGTTAAGAGCTGACAGTGATAAAAAAATTGAAGAATTTAGTAAATATTTAAGTATCCCAATTATTAATGGGTTAAGTCCATCATCACATCCGACACAAGTTTTGTCAGATATTTTCACTGTTGAAGAAATTAAGAATAAACCCATTTCAAAATTAAATATTTGTTGGATAGGAGACTCAAATAATGTCCTAAATAGTTTGATTGCTGCATCAGTTAAATTTTCTTTTAATCTAACTATCGGTTGTCCAAAAAATTATGAGCCAAAAAAATTTGTGATTGATTGGGTGAAAAAAAATAAAAAAAAAATTAAAATTTATAATGATCCTGAAAAAGCAGTAAAGAATGCAGATATTATTTTTTCGGATAAAGTTTTTTCTTTAAATGATAAGGTGAATAAACTAAAAAAAATAAAAGATTTTAAAAATTTTCAAATAAACTCTAAATTAATGAGTCTTGCTAAAAAGAATGCTACTTTTTTGCATTGTCTTCCAAGAGGGTCTGAAGTTTCCGATGAAGTGTTCCTGGGCAAACAATCTAGGGTTTGGCAACAAGCTCTTAACAGAGTTCATGTTCAAAAAAGCATATTATTATATTGTTTTGGCAAATTAAGGTAGTGGTTTGGGATTATCACTGTTTTGGTTAAGGTATTTAATTATTGAAGCTCTATCTTTTTCTTTTCGTAAACCAGCGTAAGACATTTTAGTACCTTTTAAATACGATGCGGGTTTTTTTAAAAACCCGTTTAATTCCTCAAATGTCCAATCTTTATCATAAGTGGCTAGAGCTTTTGAATATTTATAATCAGTAACACCGCCAACTTTTCTTCCAACAACATTATATAATGCAGGCCCAATTTTATTTGCGCCACCACTATTTATTGAATGGCAAGCAGCACATTTTTTAAAGATTTTCTCTCCACTTGCGATGTCACCTTGAGCCATGATTGCCACTATATCAATTTCTTCAATAATTTTTGTCGCTTGAGACTCATTAGAGGAGATAGAAGAACTTTCTACGTCTACTTTATAACCTGGATTTTCAGGTTTTTTTACATGGAAAACTGAGTCTGTAATTTTTCCCAGCCCAATTACAAGTAATGCGACCATTAAAATTGCTGCAATTATCTTATTTAATTCAAACGAATCCATTTTAAATATATTATTTTGGACATATAACATGATAATTTAAAAATTACTTAGTTTTTTA
>MDTG01238250.1_pt1 | contig 12576 bp, 12 predicted proteins | sample 811421 | NCBI WGS metagenome assembly MDTG01 (sample SAMN05326645, study PRJNA326480) | marine metagenome | isolation source: seawater | place: Pacific Ocean: South East | collected 2011 | reverse complement strand
TTCATAGCCACAGCTCTGACAAAAAAAGGCTGTTTTCGTTTTTGACATTAATTGAAGTAGGGGTAATTAAAATGCATAAGCCAGTTTGCAACCTATACCGAAGTGTAAGAAATAATTTAAAATAGGTGATGCATTTATTTGCTTGAATTCTTTATCAAAAGATAAACCAAGGTTGACAGACAAATCAATTAAAAAGTGCTGATCGAAAAATCGATGGTATCCCAGTCCGAACCGTGGAATAATTCTTTGATTATATTCAATACTTTCCTCTAGTTCTCCAGCGGTAGAGAACTGCTGATAAGCCTCTCTATATCTCCTGTATTTTACAGCTGCTGTGCAGTATATAAGGTCCCCAGTGCTGTAAGGGTAATAGCGCGCAGCAAGTGAAAATGCAGGACCCATCTTTTGAAGTCTCGTTTGTACATTATTTGATTCTTGTACAAAATTCATAAGATAATTATCAGTTACAAAACCTACACCAATCTCAGCACTGATTTTTTTGTGAAATAGGTATTCATAGTATGGCATAAATTCACCAACAAAAGTAGGCGCAACGTCGAACTTAATGCTGTGTGAATTGTGATCAGGTTTTTGGGCTAGAATCGCCTCGGTCGTAAAAAGGCCAAATAAAAATACCATGAAAAAGATAAAAAATCGCACCACTGTAATTACTTTCTTTGATTAAAGATACTTAGTTTTCATGTAGATTCGTTATTTGAAATTCTAAAATCTTATTATTGTACGAGAAATATTAAAAAATGATACTGTTTCTTTTACTTATCTTTGATTTGAATTGAAAATATGACAGATAAATACGGTTTTAATGAAGTTCCATCATCGCCATCCATCGATAAGGTCGGTGTAGAAGAACGTGTGAATCGATTTCAATCAAGAAGTATTAAAACTACGGCAAAAATGCAGGGCCTTAGGATGGTTCTTAGTATGATTGACTTGACTACACTTGAGGGTAAGGATACGCCGGGTAAGGTGAGGCAAATGTGTTTTAAGGCGGCTCATTTGCACGATGGACATCCTGGATTACCGACAGTCGCCGCGGTATGTGTATATCCTTCAATGGTTGGCTTGGCAAAGTCAATTGTAGGTGAGTATGGCATAAACGTAGCCTCAGTTTCCACTGCTTTTCCTTCTGGTCAGTCTCCTTTGGCTGTCAAACTTGCAGATACGAAATATGCTGTTGATCATGGTGCAGATGAAATAGACATGGTGATTTCGAGAGGAAAGTTTTTGGCGGGTGAGCATGCTTTTGTTTTTGATGAAATCGCCGCAATTAAAGAGGTTTGTGGTGCCGCCCGGTTAAAAGTTATTTTAGAGACAGGCGAGCTTGCAACTTTGGATAATGTTCGTCGAGCAAGCGATATTGCTATTTATGCGGGGGCAGATTTTATAAAAACCTCGACAGGGAAGATTCAACCGGCAGCAACATTACAAGTCACTTATACTATGCTTCAGGCGATTCGAGATTATTATGAGGAGACCGGCAAGATGGTTGGTATGAAACCAGCTGGCGGGATTTCTAATTCCAAGCTTGCCTTACACAATTTAGTAATGGTAAAGGAGGTTTTAGGTGAGGATTGGCTTACAAACAAATGGTTTCGATTTGGAGCAAGTAGTTTGGCAAATGACGTTTTAATGCAGATTATCAAGACCGAATCGGGCATTTATCAATCTGCTGATTATTTTACATTGGATTAATATGAGTAAACAAAAAAACACTTGGGAATATGCCGAATCTATCGAAAGCACAGGTCATATTAACTTGAAGAAACAATACGGTTTGTACATCAACGGTAAATGGGTCAAACCATCATCGAAGAAATATTTTTCTTCATGCAATCCTCACGATGAGAAACATATTGCCGATGTCGCAAAAGCCAATGCCAAGGATGTTGACCTAGCAGTGCAAGCTGCAGATCAGGCTTTCAAAGGTGTATGGTCTAAAATTAGTGCTGCTGAAAGAGGTAAATATATTTTTAGAATTGCCAGGTTAATGCAAGAACAAGCACGTGAGCTTGCCGTGATTGAATCTCTAGATTCTGGTAAACCGATAAGAGAAGCCCGTGATATCGATATCCCCTTGGCATGTAATCATTTTTTCTATTATGCAGGTTGGGCCGATAAGTTGGAGTATGCTTTCCCAAATCAGCCCAAAGAACCTCATGGTGTTGCAGGACAGATTATACCCTGGAATTTTCCTCTACTAATGGCTGCATGGAAAATAGCACCTGCTCTGGCAACGGGAAATACAGTCGTTCTAAAACCAGCAGAAACAACCTCTTTAACGGCATTGAAATTGGCAGAAATTATTGACGCCTCTGGAATTCCACCAGGAGTAGTAAATATTGTAACTGGTTTCGGAGATACGGGTGCAGCAATTGTTTCGCATCCAAAAGTTTCAAAAATAGCTTTTACAGGTTCTACAGCAGTGGGTAAACTAATTCAAAAAACCATTGCTGGCTTAAATAAGAAAGCAACACTAGAATTAGGTGGTAAGTCCGCAAATATAATTTTCGAGGATGCACCTATTGACCAAGCTGTTGAAGGAATCATCAACGGGATTTTTTTTAATCAAGGCCATGTATGTTGCGCAGGTTCAAGATTATTCGTGCAGGAGAATGTAGCCGAGAAGGTAATCAGAAAACTGAAGCATAGAATGCAATCTCTTCAGCTGGGAAATCCTTTGGATAAGAATACCGATATTGGCGCAATTAATTCCGAAGAGCAACTCAAAACCATAAAAAAGTATATTGATATTGGAATTAAGGAAGGTTCTGAGTTTTTTCAAACCGATTGCTCCATACCCACAAAGGGTTATTATTGCCGCCCCACACTTTTTATAAATGTCGCGCAGTCCAGTGTTTTAGCTCAAGAGGAAATATTTGGTCCTGTATTGACGATTCAAACTTTTAGAACCGTTGATGAAGTGATTCAAAAAGCAAACAATTCACCTTATGGTCTAGCTGCAGGGGTATGGACAGATAAAGGCGCCAAGATTTTTAACCTTACTTCAAAGCTAAAAGCGGGTGTTGTTTGGGCAAATACCTATAATAAGTTTGATCCCTCATCACCTTTCGGTGGATATAAAGAAAGTGGTTTTGGTAGGGAAGGCGGTTTACATGGCTTGGGAGCCTATCTTAAATAATAATGGATATGAAACGTTTAGAAGTTTTAAAAACATATAAAATATATATCGGAGGAAAGTTTCCTAGAACTGAATCAGGACGATTTTATAAAGTCCTAAATAATGCTAAAGAACCAATAGCAAATGTATGTCTAAGCTCAAGAAAGGACATTAGAAATGCGGTTCAGGCTGCTAGAAAAGCTCAAGGTTCTTGGCAGGAGAGAACTGCTTTTAACCGAGGTCAAGTGCTATATAGAATCGCTGAAATGCTTGAGGGTAGGAGGACTCAATTCGTTGAAGAGCTGATGCTCGAGGATTATACCGAAAATGAAGCGAATGCAGAGGTAAATAAATCTATTGATAGAATTGTTTATTATGCCGGCTGGTGTGATAAATTCAATCAGGTTGCTAGCTCAGTAAATCCGGTAAGCTCATCTCATTTTAATTTTTCAAGTCACGAACCTATGGGAGTGGTAGGAATTATAGCCATAAATTCCTCTGGCTTATTAGGATTAGTTTCTAGCCTAACGCCAGTTATTGCAGGAGGTAACACATGTGTTGTTGTTGCATCTGAGGACAAGCCGCTTTGTGCAGTAACCCTGGCTGAGGTAATCAATTCATCTGATGTCCCTGGTGGTGTGGTAAATATTATCACGGGTCATATTGATGAATTGTGGTCGCCATTATCTTCTCACATGGATGTTAATGCGATAAGTATCGATAAGACCAATAAGTATGTAACTGATGTACAGTTGGCTTCTGTTGATAATCTAAAGCGCGTGCGTGTTTATAACAGTGACTATAACTCGATTAATGAACAAGGTATTCAATACATAACTGACTTTCAAGAGCTTAAAACAACATGGCATCCCATTGAGAACATAGGTGGAGCATCTAGTTCCTATTAGAAATATGGCGCCTCTTTAATTTCTAAAAGCCATTTTTCTCTCAGTTCATCTAATGTTTCTATTCTAGGGTTAAAAACAAAATCACCTTTAAAATCACCCATATCGTGATAAGATATAAGTTTTGGAGCTTTTTTATCGAGGATAAGTACATTTAGCCGATTGAAGAAGTCAACCTCCAAATGTTTTTCAATTGCTTTTATAAAATGCACCGAGGAATCAATTGAGCAACCAGAAATCTGTTCTATTGATTCATCAACAGCCAAAACGATGTATTGATTATAAAGAAGCATTCCTTTTGCGGCTAAAGGTTTTTGGTGTGCTTTCCAAGAAAGCGTGAATTTTTTGATTTTATCTTCAACTAAATTGGATTCCTTTTCGTTTAAGCGTCTGTTACAAAGGTAGGTCCAAATACGACTCTCGCCCGGCATTTCCGGAAATACGCTTTTAAAGTTCTGCTGCATTAGCGATTAATTCAGCGATATCTAAAACTTTTACTGTTCCCTCTTTTTCTGCATTTTTTATCCCATCCGTCATCATCGTATTGCAAAAAGGACATCCTGTAGCGATTACCTCCGCGGCAGTCTCAATAGCGTCCTCAGTTCTTTCAATATTGATTTCTTTATTCCCTTTTTCTGCCTCTTTGAACATTTGAGCTCCTCCAGCTCCACAGCAAAGGCCCTTGGTTTTACACCTCTTCATCTCTACAAGCTCTGCATCTAACTTCTCTATAAGTTGTCGAGGGGCTTCGTAAACATCATTTGCTCTTCCTAGGTAACATGGATCATGGAAAGTGATTTTTTTTCCCTTGAAAGAACCAGATTTCTCGAGAGCTAGTTTTCCCGTATTAATTAAATCTTGAATCATTTGGGTGTGATGCACGACCTCATATTTCCCGCCTAGTTCTGGGTATTCATTTTTGAGCGTGTTAAAACAGTGGGGACATGCGGTAACAATTTTCTTGATTTCATATGCGTTTAATACCTCAATATTCATCATGGCTTGCATCTGATAAGTGAATTCATTCCCAGCTCGCTTTGCTGGGTCACCAGTACAACTTTCTTCACTTCCAAGCACTGCAAATGAGACCTCACAATTGTTCAATATTTTGACCAATGCCTTGGTTATTTTTTTTGCTCGGTCGTCAAAGCTACCAGAGCATCCAACCCAAAATAAAATATCGGGGTTTTCACCCTTAGCCATCATGTCTGCCATTGTTGGTACGTACATACTTACATTTTATTCTTTAAATACTTGAATACTGGCACTCTTTTCAACAAGGTTTGTGAATTTCCCTGCGTATCGTGTTGCCCTCACAATATGATTGTCTATCCAATGGTAATTTCCTCCTCTTGGCTTTCCCATTAGTAAGCCATGATAATTAAAACCATTATTCTTTAACCATTGTTCAGTAATCTCACGATGTTCTTCAACTCGGGAAGTAAAAAAGGTAATGATATGACCTTCTTCAAACCAAGTATTGATGGTTTCAAGTGCATCATCGAATAACTCCGCAGTGGCCATTCTTTCTGGTTCCTCATTTGGGATGTCATCACATATCGTTCCGTCAATATCTATCATATAGTTCTTAACCTCTTCGGGCAGTACAGGTGAAATCGACTTTCCGTCCTCTTCAATATCAATTAATTTAAATCCTTCTTTATTATTCTTCATTTGCCCAATTTAATCTATCATTTTGCGAGAACTGCCAAGGCGCACCATTATTTTCAATGTTGGTGAGCATTCCTGTAAGTTCATTTGGAACCTTTGATTCTTCCATTACGAGAAACCTTCTTAAATCTACAATAATAGATAAGGGATCAATATTGACAGGACACTCATCTACGCACGCATTACATGAAGTACACGCCCAAAGCTCTTCCTCTGTAATATAGTCACCAAGTAGTGATTTCCCGTCTTCAAAATCTTTTCCATTTTTCCTTTTGTTTTCACCAAGCTCCACAAGACGGTCTCTCGTGTCCATCATTATTTTCCTTGGAGAAAGAAGCTTACCTGTTATATTTGCTGGACAGGACGAGGTACAGCGACCACACTCTGTACATGTATATGCATCCATTAAGTTTTTCCAGGTCAAATCGGTAACATCTTTTGCTCCAAATCTAGATGGTGGAGGGGCATTTGGATCGGGAGCTGCATAAGGATCTGCTGTTGGATCCATCATAAGCTTCACCTCGTTGGTGACGCTATCCATATTTGTGAACTTTCCTTTCTTTTCGAGGTTGGAATAGTAGGTGTTGGGAAATGCTAAAAGAATATGAAAATGTTTGGAGTAGGGGAGGTAATTTAAGAAGCCTAATACCATTAAAAGATGCCCCCACCAACCGATTCTCTCGGCTACATGTAATGCGTGCGTGCTCAATCCGTCAAAAAATAGTGGTCCGATAAATGATGAGACACTAAAACCAAAGCTACCAACGGTTCCATCGCTTACATGTGAAGCACCTCTTTGAAATAGAACCTCATCTGTTCCATTCATGGTAAAAATGCAAACCAATAGAATAAGTTCGAAAATTAGAATAAGGTTTGCATCTTTAGTTGGCCAACCAATCATTTCTTTCATTTTGAGTCTGGGCAGCTTGAGTAAATTCCTTCGTGCAAGAAACGCAATTGTCGCTATAAAGGCTAGCACAGATAGTATTTCGATAAAGCTAATGGCAAAAGTGTAAAATCCACCGAGACGGGATCTGAATAAGCGGTGTTCGTTGAATATTCCATCGGCAAAGATCTCTAATAATTCAACTTGAGTTATGACAAATGCTACATATAAACATAAATGAAGTATTGCTGGAATGGGGCGTGAAAACATTTTTTTTTGACCAAAAGCAACGAGTATCATTGTTTTGAGCCTTTTCCCTTTTTGATCCTTTCTTTCAAGAGAAAGTCCAAGGTTTATATTGTATCTTATTTTCCAAATATTATAGGAGAAAAAGGCCACCCCAACGGATGCGATAACGGCAAAAAATAGAATACTGATATTCATTAATCTTTATATAGTGTCAAATATAGCTAAACTTATTATATTATGCACGCATAGCATTAATAAAGTAAATTCAACTGTATTTTATAATTGCTAAATAAATATAATTATTGTTATCAAATTACTGTCATACAGAACAGAAAAAGGCAATGGATTTATATTGTTTTGATATTCGAAATTAATCTTGAATACTATCTAGTACTTTTCTTAGCTTCCTTTCCTCTTTCGGGCTCAGTGTTGTCCCTTTCGTTTTTGAACCAAGAATAGAGAAATGAATATATCTTTCCGGATGAAGTGTCAGGTCTTCCACAAGATCCTGAAGTTTTTTATTTGATTCTACAAGCTCTGTATATAACGACTCGTCGTGGAGTAACTTACTCATGGTTCCAGTTCCATTCTCGACCTCTTCGAGTATGGCATTTATCTTTTGAATAGAGGTGTTTGCTTCAAGGATGATGCCTTTAAAATCTGCAGATACCAAATCATCCGATATTTTTTTTGTATTACCAATTATCTCAGTTACGGCAGAGTTGCTCTTTTTTAAATTAACTGTAATACTTTCCACATTCGACATTATTCGGGCGAATTGAAGTTTCTCCTCGGCAACGAATAGTTCAATTTCTTCCGCGGCATTCCCTAACTTATCTATCGTTGTTTTGACTCGGTTGAAGCTTCCTTCGATTTCAGATGTCGCTGTGGAATCCCAAAAGGCAGATAAGGAGTTGACCATGTTATCAACTGAAATCATCATGCTTTGCAGCTTTTGGGTAATTGGATCGGCATATTCTTTCACCTGATATGCAATATCTAAGCTAGATTTTATACCTGGAATTTCAGCTCCTTTCTCGTATTCATTTTTATTCGAAGGATTTGTCTTGAGGATCAATCCTTTCGTAAAAAAGTCAGGAGAGCCTATTTCAACGGTACTTCCTTTCGTTATTTTGACCGAGCTATTTTGAACATTAAAAGTTATTTTGACCCTGCGATTGGGTTCGTTCTCCGGAAAAATAGCAACATCTACTACCTTTCCAATGACAACACCGTTGAGAATCACGTCACTAGAAACCATTAACTGATTGGAGTTCTCAAAATAAGCGTGATAAACATCATCAGCCCCAAAAAAGCTGTAGCCCTTCAGAAAGTTAATACCAAACACTAAAATCAATATAGCCAATATTGCTACGAGTCCTGCCTTTATTTCCTTTTGAAATTTCAAACCTTATTTTTCTACTAATTTAAGTGCTTTTTCTATACTAACGCGTTCTCCGCCCAAGAAAGCGACTACAAAAGCTCCTTTAAACCCTTTTTCGCGCATTTCAGTCTTATATTTTGCAGCTGACTTTATGTCCTCTCCAAATCCCTTTGTGCAATACTTGTGTAAACCACCCTGACTATATTCATATGTTTCTTTTTCTCCCTTTAATCGAGGTGAATCGCCACCTATTTTATTGTTAAGGCTTAAGATTTGAACTCTGAATACGAGTCCTGTATTCTGAGCTGAATCGCTATTTACTTTTTCTATGAAAGCGGTATTTTGCACCTCTTTTTCTGCTTTACTTTCTTCTTTAACATTTTGCTCGGGTGTTTTTGTGACAATTTGCTCCGGCTTTTTTGTAGTGGAAGCCTCATTCCCTTCTATATTGCGTTTGTATTTTTCAAATGCGACGAGCATTGCATTAGCCATTTTATCTTGTCCAGCCTCTTTTCCAATAAATGACTCTTCACTTGGGTTTGTTAAAAACCCTGTCTCAATCAATACACTTGGCATCGTTGTTCTGTATAGTACCATAAATCCAGCTTGCTTTACTCCTCTGTCTCGGCGACCAAGTTTTTTGAATTCTGCCTGAAGATACTGGGCAAACATAATGGCGTGGTCAAGAAAAACAGATAATTGTAATCGTTTGGCAATAATTGCATCAGGCGATAAATCAAAGTTTTTATATTGTGCTCCGCCGTCTTCTTCAAGCTCAATAATAGAGTTCTCTCTGGATGCTACTTTTTGTTGTGACTCGGATCGATGCAATCCCAATACGTAGGTTTCTGTACCATAAGCAGCAGGTGATGCAGCATTTGCATGAATACATATGAATAAATCAGCTTTGGCCCTATTGGCTATATTGGCGCGTTCACCAAGCTCGACAAAAATATCTGTGTCACGTGTATAAATTATTTTTAGCTCCGGGTATTTTTTTTCTATAAGCGCACCGAGTTTTAATGCCATCGAAAGACATACGTGTTTTTCCTTTGAGTATTTACCATGACAACCTGGATCTTTTCCGCCATGCCCTGCATCAATTACTATTGTTTCGACCGAATTTTGACTAAACAAGGGATTGATTCCATAAAAAACGAACAATACAAATAAAAAGGTTCGCATTACGTTACCCTTATACATTCGTAAAATTGGTAATTTTGTCCTGTCTATTTGCATATAAACAAATTTAGTGCACTCCTATTGAGCAAACTTCATTCCATACTATATTTTATACCCTTTGCTTTGTTAATAATGCAATACAATAGCACGGTTACTGCTCAGGTGACTCCTATGGATACGGTTATTGTTTATGAGTCTGATTTAGATGATGTTATTACTTATAGCGCTAGAGACTCTATATACAGTGATTTAAAAAATAAGCTTGTCTTCTTATATGGTAACGCTAAGGTGGATATGGGCACAGTTTCTTTGAAGGCAGGATATATTGAGGTTGACCTTAACTTAAATGAGGTAACGGCAAAATATATTTTAGATTCAGCTGGTAAGGCAATAGAGTATCCCGAGTTTCAAGACGGTCAAGAAAAAATGCGTTGTGAAGAAATGCGCTATAATATGACCTCAAAAAAAGGGTTTATCAAGGAGCTTACTTTGCAGCAGGATGAATTTTATTTCAAAATGGGAACTGCAAAACGCCATCCTTCCGAAGAAATCCATTTACTAAAAGGAAGACTCACAACCTGTGACCAGGACCAACCTCATTTTCATTTTCAGCTTTCTAAAGGCGTAATTGTCCCAGAGAAACGCATCGCCACAGGTCCAATGAATCTGTGGATCAATGGTATACCCACCCCTTTTGGTTTACCGTTTGCACTTATTCCAAATCAAAAAGAACGTTCACATGGAATTCTCTTTCCTGAAATAGCTCCTAGCTCGGCTTATGGTTTTGGATTCCAAAACTTAGGTTACTATGTGCCGATAAATGACCGGCTTCAGACGTCTGTCTATGCAAATTTATATAGCCGGGGAAGTTGGGGTTTGAGAAATGACCTAGATTATGCGAAAAGATATGCTTTCACTGGTCGTTTATCATTGGGTTTTCAGCAATACAGGACTGGTTTTCCGGAGAATGGAACAAATAATAAGGCCACAGTTGTTTGGACCCATAGAAAAGCAAGAAAATCGAACCCAAATTGGTCTTTTTCTTCTAATGTGAATTTTATTTCAGACAACCAGACTAAAAATAATTTAGATCCTATTAATCCTTCTTATTTTAATAATTCATTTAACTCTGATATAAATTTGAATAAAAGTTTTCCTGGTAAACCTTTGAACATGGGTTTGAAGATTTCATTGAGACAAAATTCATTGTCCGAATCAATATCTCTAACGAGTCCTATATTAACCGCGAATATGACGAGAATTTTCCCGTTTAAAAAGTTGATCAAACGATCGAATAAAGAATGGAAGAAGATAGTTGAACGAATTGGGCTTACATATAATTTTGACGGACAGAATAGATCGACTTTTTCAGACTCTCTTCTTAGCCAAGGAGATTTCAATAGAATTAGTCAACAGTTTATGTATGGAGCGAGGCAGTCAATGAGTATTCAAACTACTGGAGGGCTTTTTAAAAATATATTGAAGATAACGCCAAGTGCAAATTATGCCACTAAGTTGAATTTTCGAAAAATAGAAAAATCTTATGATGCCATCAACAACATTACACAGGTTGATACAATCTCAGCCGCTGACCTTGCGCATGAATTTAATTTAAATCTTAGTGCAACTACAGTACTCTATTCTTACTATGATTTCATTGGCAAAAAGCAAGCTAAGATGAGGCACATTATGACACCAAAATTGAGCTACAGATATGTGCCTTTAATTAATCCCCTTGTTACTGGCAATTTTGGCATCGACCAAAGCGAAATAAGCTATTCTGCTTACGAGCGCAGTTTATATTCTGTTGGTAATTCGGCTGAAGCATCTTTTCTATCTTTCGCTGTGAATAATACATTCGAGCTCAAGCTTAAGTCGAATAAAGATACCGTTACTGGTTTTAAAAAGTTACGGATAATTGATCAGCTTTCAATTGCAGGAAATTATGACTTTTTAAAGGACTCTATGAACTTGTCAAATATCACAATGAACCTGAGAATAAGTCCTAAGAACTGGTTAAATGTAGTCACCAATGCTAACTTTAGTCCTTATGCTTGGGATAGTCTTAGTGGTGCGACTCAATCTGATTATGCCGTCAAGAATAAACAAGGTTTAGGCAGGTTTTTAAGTGTTAATTTTTCAACTAGGCTTGTATTAGCCCCTAAAAAAGATCGAGAAAAAATTAAAGAAGAAACTGAGCATTTAAACGACCAATGGAATGCCGATTTTAATTATTTTGCCTTGCATCCCGAGCACATGGTGTTTTTTGATATTCCTTGGAAAATAAATTTTTCTCATATATACAGTATAAGGGCTAATCAGAACGTGACAGAGGCAAATCCTGACCCACTTTTATTTGTTCAGTCTCTCAGTGCACAGGGAGATCTTAGCTTTACAAAAAGATGGAATTTATCTGGAAATTTAAACTTTAACATTGTCGATAGGATGCTATCTAATGCGAATTTTTCACTCAATCGAAATATGCATTGCTGGGCATTATCAATATTTTGGACACCAGTTGGAGGCAACAAAAGCTTTTTGGTAAGTATAAGAAATACTTCAGCCATATTTAGTGATGCAAAAATTGAGTTCAGAAAACCTCCTGTATTTCTGTAAGAATAATTTTCAAATTAGTCTATCCTTATTTCTGCGTTATTGGAATCCAAATTTCCTCCTCTGAATTGGTATCTACATTATTATAATTTATTCCTAAAACCTCAAAATGAGGTCGGTCGTCAATGTAATAATTAGAATTTGGGAGCCATTTCTTAAAGATGTATTCATATATAGCAGGATCTAAACTCGCTCCTTTATAGTCAAAAACAGCGTATTTCCCTGAACTGACTACGAGTGTATCAAGCCCTTTTGGTATAGTTTTTAAATGTTTTACTTCAACTGTTGCCCATTTTATAAAAATATTTGATGGATCGAATTTTTGATGGTATCCTGGTGGGTATATTTGAAGCGATATTTTGTCTTGTGAAACTCTGTTGCTGACTTCTTTAATTCTTGGTCCGAAGCCTTTCCATAATTGAACAGTTTTATCTTCCGAGAGACTCATTTCTTGATAGCAGCCGACAAGTTTTTTTTCTGATAATAATTCAATTCTCGGTCGCATGTGCTATGAATACACTTAGTTGTAAAGCAGTATTTTCGGTCC
>MDTG01193331.1_pt1 | contig 12576 bp, 12 predicted proteins | sample 811421 | NCBI WGS metagenome assembly MDTG01 (sample SAMN05326645, study PRJNA326480) | marine metagenome | isolation source: seawater | place: Pacific Ocean: South East | collected 2011 | reverse complement strand
TTAATTTTTAGATTTTGTAAACTATCAATTATAGAAACATTTCTTTTTAAATTTAAAACTCGCGTCTCTTTATTGTATTCTGACTCGTCAGCTAATATTTCTAATCCATCTGAGGTTGTAACTTTTACACCTTCTTTGGCAATGATAAAGATATTGTCTTTTAATTCAATTGATTTACTCTCAAATTTAAAGTCTTCTAAGGCAAAAACGTTTTTAACTGATAAAAGTAAAAAAAAAAATTGAAATTATGGTTTTGATTTTATTTTTCATTTATTCTTATCATTCCAATAATAGAAATAATTGTTAAAGTTAAAATAGGAGTCCAAATAGAGATTAATAAAGGGATTTTTTCATTCTTACCCATAGCACCAAAGAAGAAGTTAATATAATAAACGCAAACTGATAATAAAATCCCTATTGCAATAAAAAAAAGTTTTGGTCTTTGAAAATTCAAATTTAACATTAAAATTGAGGTTAAAGCGGTAATTACAGTGATTAAAAAGGGGTATGCGATAATTCTTTGTAAATGGTAATCAATTTCAGTTGTTGAATAATTAATTGATAAATAATTCTTTTTCAATTCAAATAAATTCCATATCGTTAGAGATGAAAGGTTGGAAAAAAGATTACTTATTTCCTCATAATTAAAGTTTGATAAAAAGTTCATTTTATCAATTGTTTGAATGTTGTTATTATCATCAATAATTTTAACATCATATAAAACCCAATTATTTTCTTTGATATTAACTTTATCAGCTTTGATATTTTTTTTTAATTCAAAACTATTATTTAGCTGAATTACATCTACAGTTTGTAAAGTATTTAATGCAAATTTTTTTGCATTTATAAAATTTATTTGATTATTAATTTCGTCTTTAATCCACAACCCATTTTCTGTAATAGTCGCTAAATATTTATTATCTTTTGTAAAGTTTTTTTTTATATCAAGATATTCAAATTTCATTATGGCAGCTAGATTGTAAAATATGATTACAATAAAAAATCCTTTAACAAGAGATAACAAAGTTATTAATTTTAATATTTTGATATTATCCAAACCATTATTTTTAAAAGTGCTTAATTCACCATTTTCTAATAATTTTAAAAATAAAAACTGAGAGGATATTAAAAAAATAAATGGGAAAATTTCATATATTAAGGAAGGTACATTTAATAAAATTAGGTAGAAAGGATAATAGTACTCAACGTCAAAATCTAAAAAGAAATTTAATTCTTCAAGTAAACCCATTATTAAAGCTAAAATTAAAAAAACAAAAGTTATCTTTAATGATATTATTGTAAATTCTTTAATTAAATATTTTTGATAGACTTTAAAGACCATATTAATTTGATTTTTTTGCTTTCATTAAAAAAAATAAATAAGTTGTTAAAAATAATATAAATGGGATACAAATTGTTAAAATAGCGGTTCCAAAGTTCACACTTATTGTATTTACAGAAACTTGAGAAAAAATAATTATTAAAATTCCACTCAAAAATATTTTAATTTTGAAATTTTTAAATTGCTCACTATTACTTGATTTGATAACTATTAAAGATGCTATTATACAAATTATAGGAATGTAAAATGGTAAAATTGTTCTTTTGTAAATTTCTTGAGTTAGGTTTTTTAAAAAAGATTTTTGGCAATTTAAGTTTTCTATTATTGTTTTTCCATTTATATTAGACTTAAGATTTTTTAAGCATTGAATAATTATATTACTATTTGTTTCCTGTATTTTTGGTGTTATAGTAGTTTTCGTTTTATACTTTTCTAAATTAAAATTTGATTGCTCAAAATTAAAAGATGTTAATTTTTTCCCTTTACCATAGTTAATTATTATTCCATCACTTAGACTTAAATATTTTTCATTCTCGTTACCTACAATTTCCCCAGCCCTTGAAATAATTAGTTGTGAAGTACCAGAGTCTTTAATAAGTATATTTTTCATTGAATTTTTATTTTTTTCATCCAAGAAAATTGTCAAATTTTCAACAGTGTCGATAAATTTTCTTGGTTTGATTAATGATGGAAAAAAATCTAAATTTGAATTTCTTATAAATGACCTTGCCTTATCTTGAGTGTACGGGACAACTAAATAGGATAATATTAATGAAAAAAAAGCAAAGATTATTGATAGATAGATAAGTTTATTTAAAAATTCAGTTTTACTTATTCCATTAATCCAAAATATTATTAATTGATTTTTTTCCTCATAAACACTTAGAATATAGTAAATAGATAGAAAAAAAGACAATAACAATAATTTACTATAAATTTTAGGAATATTTAAAAAAGCGTATGAAAAATAGGTGCCTATGCTATGCCCATCTTCTGAAATGATATCAATAAAATTTACTGCCTGAATAATCCATACAATCAATGTAAGAGTCACAGAGCAAATTATAAAAAACAGTGTTACTTCATTAAAGAGATTATTAAATATCGTTTTTTTCATTGAATTTAAAAGTTTTAAGATCTATATAACAATTCACGCGTGGATTGAATATAAAATTTTGATTAAAAAAATTTATGCTTTAAAACTAACAAAAATATTAAAAAAAAATTATAAATTACTTAAGAATGACAATAAAAATCAATTACAAAAACAGCACTCCAAAAAAAAGTCTTGCCAGTCTTGTTTTATTTACGGATGAAAAGTTTAATTTACAACACCTGAAAAAAACTCTAACAAATTTTGAGTTTTCTTACATAAACGACCTCTTAAAAACTGGAGATTTAAAAAAGAGAAAATTATATCTTTTTGAATTAAGTTCAAAAAAAAAAATAGTTTTAGTCGCGATAAAAAAAAATATCAAAACCTTCGAAATAGAAAATCTTGGAGCTGAATTATATGGACGAATAAATTATGGAAAAGATTGTGAATATTGCATCCATGCCGAAAGTATAGTAAGTAAAAAAGAAAATTTTGTTGGACACTTTTTGCATGGCTTAATGCTAAAGTCATATGAATTTAATAAGTATAAGACAAAAAAAGAAACTAGAATTGTTACTTTAACTGTCATCGGAAATAAAAATAAAACATCAACTGCCAGTCTATTGAAATTTAAAGCTTTAGAGGAAGGGACATTTTATGCAAGAGACTTAGTTTCTGAACCAGGAAATGTTTTACACCCAGACGAGTATGCTAAAAGAATAAATTCTTTGAAGAAGCATGGTTTAAAAGTAAATGTTTATGATAATAAAAGATTAAAAAAACTAGGTATGAACGCTTTACTTGGCGTAGGACAGGGAAGTGTAAGAGGATCTTACCTTGTTACGATTGAATGGAATGGTGCAAAAAATAATTCAAAGCCTCTTGCTTTTGTAGGAAAAGGAGTTTGTTTTGATACTGGTGGATATTCTCTTAAACCAGCAAAATTTATGGAGGATATGACTTATGATATGGCAGGATCAGCAGTAGTTGTAGGTTTAATGAAAAATCTTGCATTAAAAAAAGCAAAAATAAATGCAGTAGGTGTTGTTGGATTAGTAGAAAATATGGTCAGTGGTAATGCACAAAGACCAGGTGATATTGTAAAATCTTATAGCGGTAAAACTATAGAAATTTTAAATACTGATGCAGAGGGTAGATTAGTTTTAGCTGATGCTCTTACTTTTACCGAAAAAAAATTTAAACCTAAATTTATAATTGACTTAGCAACTTTAACAGGTGCAATTATAGTTTCTTTAGGATCAGAGTACGCAGGACTTTTTTCAAATGATGATAATTTGTCAAAACAATTAATTGAAGCTGGTGAAAAAGTTGATGAAAAATTATGGCGAATGCCGTTACATGAAAATTTTGATAAACTTATAAACTCAAAAAATGCTGATATGCAAAATATAAATTATGTTGGAGGAGCAGGTTCAACAACCGCCGCACAATTTTTACAAAGATTTATTTTAAATAAAACACCTTGGGCTCACCTTGATATTGCAGGCATGGCATTTTCAAAGTATGGAGGAGCATTGAATTCAGGAGGAGCGACTGGTTACGGTGTAAGATTATTAAATCAATTGGTTGAGGACAATTATGAGTAATATTGAACAAACGCTTTCGATAATAAAACCCGATGCTGTAGAGAGAAATTTAGACAACGAAATTAAAGAAATATTTAAAAAAAATGGATTTTTAATTTTAAAAGAAAAAAAAATTCAAATAGATAAATCGGAAGCAGAAAAATTCTACAAAGTGCATGAAACTAAACCATTTTACAATGATCTATGTGCTTATCTTTCATCAGGACCTATTGTAGTCATGGTGCTCGAAAAACAAAATGCAGTGTATGCCAACAGAGAACTTATGGGTGCAACTAATCCAAAAGATGCTTCAGAAGGCACAATCAGAAAAAAATATGGTTTATCAATAGATAAGAATTCAGTTCATGGCTCAGACAGTATTGAGAATGCTCAAATTGAAATTGATTTTTTTTTTAAAAATTAAAAAGTTTTAAAATTGCCTCAGGATAAAGCTTGTGTTCTTGAGTTAAAACTCTCTTAGCAATTGTTTCAACAGTATCAAACTTTTTTATTCTAATTTTTTTTTGAAGAATTATTTTTCCCGAATCTAATTTTTCCGTGACTAAATGTACAGTACAGCCAGTAAATTTTTCATTATTTTTGATCACTTTTTTATGAGTATCCAAACCCTTGTATTTGGGAAGAAGTGAGGGGTGAATATTCAATATTTTTCCATGAAAATTATTAATGAATTTTTTTGATAAAATTTTCATAAAGCCAGCAAGACAAATAAGATCAATTCTATTTTCTTTCAAAATTTTAAGCATTTTTTTTTCAGCTAAATCTTTTTTTTTAAAATCTATAATATTTTTTTTAATCTTATAAATATCAGCAAACTTTAATCCTTTTGATTTGGTGTTATTTGAAATAATAATATTTATTGATATAGGCGAGACTCTTTTTTTTGAAAATTTTATTAGATTATGAAGGTTGCTGCCAGTTCCTGAAATAAAAACTGCTGCCCTAATTTTTTTAGATCCAATTGAGGTTGCCATTTAGTCTTACTTTATTTTTTCCTTTGGATATTTTTCCAATAACATAAGGTCTATATTTTTTCTTAAAGTAATTTTGGACTTGAGCTAAATTTTTCGAATTAATTATCAAACAAAAACCAACACCACAATTAAATGTTTTCAACATTTCTTTTTCAGATATATTATTCTTTTTAATCCATTTAAAAATATCGGAAACTTTTATTTCATTTAAATCTATTTCTGCAAAGTAATTTTTGGGCATGATTCTTTTTATATTATCAACTAGTCCACCACCAGTAATATGTGCACATCCATTGATTAAATTTCCCTCGATAAGTTTTAAAACTTCGTTAACATAAATTTTAGTTGGTTCTAATAATTGTTTTTTTAAAATATAATTTGTTTTTAAATTAATTTTTTTTTTTTTTAATATATATCTCAACAAAGAATATCCATTTGAGTGAAGTCCACTTGAAGGCACTGCAAGTATTAAATTGTTATTTTTTATCTTTTTTTTGTTCAAAATTTTTTTTTCTTCAACCAAACCTACCGCAAAACCTGCTATGTCAAATTTATTTTTTTCATAAGTACCTGGCATTTCAGCAGTTTCACCTCCTACTAATTCACATCCAGATATTTTACATCCTTTTACAATACCTTTGATTATCGATCTTAATTTTGTAGGATTGATTTTATTAATAGATATATAGTCTAAAAATATTAGCGGTTTTGCACCCTGTACTATCAAATCATTAACGCTCATAGCTACTAAATCGATACCAATCGTATTAAATTTATTTAATAAATTGGCAATCTCAATTTTAGTACCAACACCATCAGTGCAAGCAACAATCTTGGGTTTTTTGTACTTTTTAGGAATATCAGTAATTGATCCAAATCCACCAATATTTGATAACTTTTTTTTGCCTTTATCCTTTGCATTAAATGAGCTTATGAATTTTATAAAATTATCAGCTGCAGCGATATTTACTCCGCTTTTTTTATAGGTTAAATTTTTTTTAATCATTTATATTTACAAATATGAAAAATAAAATTTTGTTATTTAAATCACATATATATCTGATTATTTTTGTATTAACTCTATTTAAAATTTTTTTTTCCACAAGTATTTCGTTTGCAGAAAGTTTTGATATAAAAAATATTGAAATTTCAAACAAATTTAACATGAATTTTCAAAAAAAGGATGTGATTGATGAAGGTTTTAAAATTGCATTTCAAAGATTAATCATAAAAATCACAAAGTCTAAAGATCAAAATAAATTAGACAATTACCCTTTATCTAACATAAAAACAACAATAGATAGTTTTTCAATTAAACAAGAAAAATTTATAGATAATATTTATTATGTAAATATTGATGTCTCATTTAATAAAAAAAAAATTTTCTCAATTTTAGAGAAAAAAAATATTTTTCCTTCACAACCTAAAAGAAAAAAGGTTTTATATATTCCACTTCTAATTGACGAGGAACAAAAAGATATTATTTTATTTTCAGAAAATATTTTTTTTAAAAATTGGTTAATAAATCAAAATGATAAAAATCAATTAATCTATATTTTACCATCAGAAGATTTGGATGATATCGATTTAATCAAATCTAAATATGCCTCAATAGAAGAATATGATTTTAGGGAAATTGTAAACAAATATTCATTAGAAAGTTATATTATTTCACTAATTTATAAAAATAAAAATGACCTGAGAGTTTTGTCAAAAATAAAATTTGCTCAAGGTATGGTGTTGGATAATCAAATATTTGAAAATTTTAATAAAGAAGATTTATCAAAAGTAATTATGCATCTAAAAAATATTTATGAGGATCGTTGGAAGGAGGAAAATCAAATTAATACTTCTATCAAGCTTCCTTTAACAATCGCAATAAATGTTACAGACGATAAAAAAATTAAATTTTTTGAAGAGACAATTGAAAAATTTGATTTAGTTTCAGCCTTTTATGTTTCTAGGCTGGATAATGAGCAGATTTATTATAAAGTAATTTTTAATGGAGCGCCTAAATTGTTTATTTCCGAAATGCAAAAATTAGGACATAAGTTAGATATCAAAAATAAAACCTGGATTTTAAAATGAATAAACTGAATCAATTAATACTTAGTTTTAATTATGAGCAAAATTTTAAAAATTTAGATTTTTATGTTTCTAAAAGTAATGAGCATGTATTTAATTTGATTGAAAATTGGTCAAAATATCGGGAAAAATTTTTAAATATTATTGGAGATAAATTTTCTGGCAAATCTCATCTAATCAATATTTTTTTAGAAAAAAATAAAGGTGTTAAGTTTACAGAAAACGAGTTAAATAACGATCTACTTAAAAAAGTCAAATTATATGATAATTTTATATTAGAAGATTTAAGCATAAAGGTTAATGAAAGATTACTTTATAGCTTAATAAATATAATTGATTCAGAAAATAAACACTTAATAATCACCTCGAAAATTCCAATTACTAACATTGATTTTAGTCTTGCAGATTTAAAATCAAGATTAAAGAATTTTAACCTTCATAGAATTGAGGATCCTGATGATGATTTAATTTTTGGGTTAATCTTAAAAAACTTATCAGATAGACAAATATCTGTTGATAAAAAATTAATTGATTACATAATAAAACGAATAGATAGATCTTATAGTAATATATCTGATTTCATATATAAAATTGATCAAATAAGTTTAAAAAAAAAAAAATCTATCGATTTTAAAATTATAAGAGAGGCGTTAGGAGATTAATTGGGAAAATACAGAAGTCATAATTGCAATGAATTAAGAAAAAAAGACGTTGGTACTGAAGTACTATTAGCAGGTTGGATTAATAAGAAGCGTGATCATGGTAATTTATTGTTTATAGATTTAAGAGATAATTACGGTATTACTCAATGTATTATTGATAAAGAAAATTCTCAATTTAAAAAACTAGAAAAAATACAATTAGAAACAGTTGTTAAAATCAATGGTAAGGTTGTTGATAGATCAAGTGAGACAATCAACAGAGAAATCGAAACAGGTGAAATAGAAATAGTTATAAAAAGTTATGAAATTTTAGGTAGTTGTAAAGAATTACCTATGCCAATTTTCAGTGATCAGGAATATGCGGAGGAAATAAGATTAAAGTACCGTTTTCTTGATTTAAGAAGAAAAAAAATTCATGAAAATATTATTCTTAGATCAAAAGTAATCTCTTATATTAGAGAAGAAATGAATAAATTAGGTTTCCTAGAGTTTCAAACACCCATTTTAACTTCATCAAGTCCGGAGGGTGCACGAGATTTTCTTGTGCCCAGTAGATTAAATCCAGGAAAATTTTATGCTCTTCCTCAAGCACCTCAACAATTCAAACAATTAATCATGGTTTCCGGTTTTGATAAATATTTTCAAATTGCTCCATGTTTTAGAGATGAGGATGCTCGTGCTGATAGAAGCCCAGGTGAATTTTATCAATTAGACTTAGAGATGTCATTTGTTGATCAAGAGGATGTATTTGATGTGGTTGAGAAACTACTTGTTAACACATTTAAAAAATTTTCTAATCGAAAATTGATGTTCGAAAAATTTCCTAAAATTTCATATTCTGATGCTTTACTGAAATATGGTAGTGATAAACCCGATTTGAGAAATCCATTGATTATTACTGATATAACTGAAATTTTTATTAGAGACGACGTATCTTTTGAGATATTCAAAAAACTTGTTAAGTCTGGTTCAAATGTAAGATGTATTGTTACTAAAAATACTCAAAATAAACCAAGAAGTTTTTTTGATAATGTTGATAAATGGGCGAAAGAACAGGGGGCTTCAGGATTGGCATACTTTACTATTGAAAAAGAAAATGAAATTTCAGCGAAAGGACCTATAGGTAAATTTTTTTCAAAAGAAGCATTACATGAAATAATGAAAAAGACTAATGCAGAGGTTGGAGATAGTATTTTTTTAGCCTGTAGTAAAAAAAAAGATTTACAAAACATCACTTGTTTAGCCAGAGATAAAATTGCAAAAGATTTAAATTTAATAGATGAAAATATATTTGCTTTTTGTTGGATAGTTGATTATCCAATGTTTGAGAAAGATGAAATAACACAAAAAATTAAGTTTAGTCATAATCCTTTTTCAATGCCTCAAGGAGATTTGGACAAAATAGATTTCGAGAATCCATTGGACATTCTTGCTTATCAATATGATATTGTCTGTAATGGTGTAGAGCTATCATCTGGGGCAATACGAAATCACGTACCAGAACTAATGTATAAACTTTTTTCAATTGCAGGATATAATAAAAAAGATGTTGATGAAAAATTTAGTGGTATGATAAATGCTTTAAGTTATGGAGCACCCCCGCATGGTGGAATAGCACCAGGAATTGATCGAATTGTAATGCTTTTAGCAAATGAAAAAAACATTAGAGAAGTAACAATGTTTCCGATGAATCAGAACGCACAAGACTTAATGATGAACGCTCCTTCAGAAATAAACGAGAGTCAATTAAAAGAATTAAGTTTATCTTTAAAAGTAAAAAAATAATTATTTTTTTCCTTTTAAGCTTATTTTGACATCTGATAAATCAACTAAATTCTTTTTATAATTATTTCTAACAAATCCTTTACTAGTAATATCTTTTACAATTTTCAATAATTGATTTTGATCCTCTGAATTTTGGTCGTCTAATATTGAATTATCAGAAGATCCAATTGAAGGAGTATGGGCAAGATCTTCTCTATTTTGATAAGAAATAGCTAGTTCTCTAAAAATATAATCTAGTATTGATGAGGCTGTTAAAATTCTATCATTACCATGAACCTTACCTGATGGCTCAAATTTTGTTCCCACAAATGCACTTATAAACTCATCTAAAGGAACACCATATTGCAATCCCAAAGATACAGCTATAGCAAAGTTATTCATTAAAGCCTTTACCAGCTCACCTTCTTTACTTGTATCAATAAAAATTTCTCCAATTTTTCCATCCTCATATTCTCCTGTGTGGAGATAAACTTTATGATCTCCAATTGTTGCCTTTTGTATATAACCTTTTCTTCTATCAGGCATACCAAATCTTTTCCCGCCTGTTTCAGATTTTGATTGTTTCGACATTATAATATTTTCTAAGCTTTTAACTTCATTTTTATTTGGATTTATTTCAATTTTATTATTTTTTATAACTTTATTATTTTTAGGATCTAAACTTTTAGTTTTTCTATTATCAAGTTTAACATCTAAAACTTCAAATTTCCCATCATCTCTTTTTTCAAGATTTTTAAGCTCCGTTTCATTTACATTATCTAAATAATGATTCACTTTGAATGTACAAGTATAATACGTCTCAACTAAATATTTTGCCATTTGACCCCAATTTTTAAATTTAATTTGAATTATGATTCAAATTATTTATATACAAAATCAAATTTTAGTCTAATTTAATTTATACAATTTAAAATTGAACATTTTTTAATTTATATGTTGACACTTCTTAAAAAAATTTTCACTTGGTGGAATCAGGACACTTTTGGAACAAGAATAAATACTATTTTTTTTGGAAAATTAGTTGGTAAAGACGAGTTTGGAAATAAGTATTATCAAGATAAAAAAGGGAAAAGATGGGTCATTTATTCAGATGAAATTGATGCATCGAAAATTCCTGTGGAATGGTTTTCTTGGATACATCATACACCAAATAATCTACAAAATAATCAAGATCCTAGTAAATATGATTGGCAAAAGCCACATAAACCCAATTTAACGGGTACTAAAAAAGCTTATTACCCTAATAAAAATAGAAATGAGATTAAGAAAAAATATAAAAGTTGGAACTAATTTATTAATAAAATTAATCTTAATTTTTTTTATTCTATCGTTGAGTAATTTATACGCTTTTGAAAATAAAGAGAATAAAAAATATACTAAAATAAAAATTCTGGACAAGATAAGTTCAAAAAATGTCTCTTTAGAATTAAAAAATGGTGAAAATATTAAATATGCCGATTTGCAAATAAAAAGCATTAAATGTAAACATTCAGAATTTGACGATGATCCAGAAATAACTGCTTATGTTCAAGTGAAAGATTTAAGTAATAAGAAAAACGATGAAGTATTCGTTTTTAATGGATGGATGTTTTCTTCGAGCCCTTCTATTAATCCATTTGATCATCCAGTTTATGATATATGGCTTACTGGTTGTAATTAAAGTATTTTTTCTTTATCAAGCCAGCTTACATTGAAATCAGAATTCAAGAACTTTTCGTGATTTAGTAACTTTTTATGAAGTGGAATTGTGGTGTCAATACCTTCAATAACAAATTCATCAAGAGATCTATTCATTCTTTGAATTGCTTCTTTTCTATTTCTGCCATGACATATAAGTTTACAAATCATACTGTCATAGAAAGGAGTAACTTTATATCCTTGAAATATTGATCCATCTACTCTAGTTCTAAATCCAGATGGTTGATGACACATACCAATTGTGCCAGGAGATGGTTGAAAATTTTTACTAGCGTCCTCAGCATTTATTCTACATTCAATAGCATGCCCTCTTGGATTAATATCCTCTTGCTTCAAAGCTGTTTCACCAGTAAATGCAATCCAAATTTGTTCTTTAATGATATCTATACCTGTCACCATTTCAGTTACTGGATGTTCTACCTGTACTCTAGTATTCATTTCTAAAAAATAAAATTTTCCATCTTCATATATGAATTCAACTGTTCCGGCGCCCTCATATCCAATTTTTGAAACCATGTTTACTGTTTTTTGAAATAAATCTTTTCTAATTTCATCAGTCAAGACAGGACTTGGCGTTTCTTCTATAAGTTTTTGATGTCTTCTTTGCACAGAGCAGTCTCTTTCATGAAGGTGTACAGTTCTGTTTTTTCCAGATAAAATTTGGACCTCAATATGCCTTGGATTTTTAAAAAATTTTTCAATATACACCTCGTCATTTCCAAAATATTTTTTTGCTTCACTTTTTGCTGTAGAAAACAGTGTGTCAAATTCTTCCTCTTTATTCACAATTTTCATACCTTTTCCACCTCCACCACCAGAAGCTTTAATTAAAATTGGATAACCAATTTTTTTACAAAGTGACCTACCTTCGTTAATGTTTTTTACACCTCCCTCTGAGCCTTCAATAACAGGGAGACCATTCTCTTTAGCAATTTTTTTCGCTTGTATTTTGTCACCCATCATCCTTATTAAATTTGATGGGGCTCCAATAAATTTTATATTATTTTCTTCTAAAATATGTGCAAAATTTGCATTCTCAGATAAGAAACCATAACCTGGATGAACTGCCTCAGATTCAGTAATTTCAATTGCTGACATTAAAGCTGGAATATTGAGATAACTATTAGCGGGCTGATGTGAACCTATGCAAACACTTTCATCTGCCATTCTCACATGCATACTATTTCTATCTACATCTGAATGAACCGCAACCGTAGAAATTCCCCATTCTTTACATGCCCTTATAATTCTAACTGCAATTTCCCCACGGTTTGCAATTAATATCTTTTTAAACATTACCTTAAAATAACTATAGGTTGACCAAATT
>MDTG01243351.1_pt1 | contig 12577 bp, 12 predicted proteins | sample 811421 | NCBI WGS metagenome assembly MDTG01 (sample SAMN05326645, study PRJNA326480) | marine metagenome | isolation source: seawater | place: Pacific Ocean: South East | collected 2011 | reverse complement strand
TAACAACGCCCGCCACTTTCCTCACCAGCTTGCGCGGTGTGACGGTGGACGGAAAGCCGGTGGCAAAGCCCGAACGCACGCGCCTGTTCGCCTTTCACAAGCCTACCGGCCTGTTGACGGCGGAACGCGATTTTTCCGGTCGTCCCACCATCTATACCGCGCTGCGCAATGCTCTGCCAAAGGAAACCCCTCGACTGATGCCGGTGGGCCGACTGGATCTGAACACCGAAGGACTGCTGCTGCTGACCAATGACGGAGAATTCAAGCGGCTGCTGGAATTGCCCGCCACGCAAATCCCTCGCACCTACCGCGCCCGCACCTTTGGCGACGTATCGCAGGAGCAGCTGGAAGACCTGATGGACGGAATTGAGATCGAAGGTATGCGCTACGGTCCTATCGACGCCAACCTGGAACGGCGCACCGGGCGCAACCAGTGGGTCGAAGTGACTTTGACTGAAGGCAAGAACCGCGAAGTGCGCCGTGTGCTGGAATACCTTGGGCTTGAAGTCAGCCGCCTTATACGCACGTCCTACGGCCCGTTCGGGCTGGCAGACCTGCCGCGCGGCGCGGCGCAGGAAATTCGCAAGGAAGATATCGAACGCTTCCGGAGCAGCCTGAAATGAGGATCATCGCAGGCGAATGGAAGCGCCGCCAGCTCCGCGCGCCAACAGGCGATGCCACCCGCCCCACGGCAGACCGCACACGGGAATCATTGTTCTCCATGCTGGTGAGCCGCCTCGGTTCGTTCGAGGGACTTTCCGTTGCGGACCTGTTTGCCGGCTCCGGCGCGCTGGGGCTGGAGGCGCTTTCGCGCGGGGCAGCGAATTGCCTGTTTGTGGAGCAGGATGCTGCCGCAATCCGTTGCATTCGCCAGAATATCAGCGCGCTGCGGGCGCAGCAACAGTGCGAGGTTGTAGCAGGATCGGTGATGAGCCTTGGCCCTGCAAAAGTGCAGCGCGACCTGATCCTGCTCGATCCGCCTTATGGCACAAACGCAGGCGCGGTGGCGCTGGACCGGCTTGCACGGCTGGGCTGGATTGGACCTGCCACCTGGGTCGCGCTTGAAGTCGGCGCGAAGGAAGACGTAAAGATCAAGGCGCTGGATATCGAGAGCGAGAGAAAGGTCGGCCCGGCGAAGCTGGTGCTGCTGCGCTGGCCAGGTACGGACGACTAGCCCTCGCCCCCAGTTTCTTCCGATGCAGCTTTTTCCGGCGGAAGATCGCCCTCAATCTCGCTTGCCGGTCGACCCGGCCAGTAATCGATCGGCACGCCGCCAAAATCCAGCCCTGCCTCGCGCGGATTGATGCAGTTATCCTGTTGCCCCTCCCGGCATACATCCACTTCAAATCCATCCACACGGATTCGCGTGGCGTGGCCATCAGCGTCGCGCTCGATCACCTCTGCCCGCGGCGCTTCGTCAACGTCATCGTGCTGGTAATCGTCCGTCCACGCGGGTGCAGCGAAACCGATTGCAATGGCGGTGACGATGACGGTTGTTTGCATGGCTATCCCTTTCCCGGCCAGGTTTGACCCGCTTTAGCATAAAAGGCGAAGGGCCGCCCGGTATGCCGGACGACCCTTCGGGTGCTTTGCGGTCTTCTAATGATCAGGAGCTGGACGCTTCACCCGGCCAGTAGTCCAGCGGGCGGTCAACACCGGGGCCACGCTGACCTGCTGCCCAGGCATTGATGCAGTTGTCGTCGGCGTCGCTTTCGCATACGGGATATTCACCCTGATGCGGTGCGGGAGCGGTCTGCACGACTTCGTTGCTCACGAAGCGCACCTCCGCGTCGTCGCTCGTGTCATCGCTGGCAGCGGCTCGCTGATTTGCGGGCATGGTGTCGTTTTCCATCTCCGCCACTTGCGCGACGACAGAATTCCAGGCGGCAGTGCGCTGTTCGGCAGGGATCTGAAAGATTTGCGTGCGCTGGCTGTCATTCAGGTACCACCACGCATCCTGCTGGTCGGCGTTCAGCGTCCAGTAGTAATCACGCAGGGGCGCGTTCCAGCCGAAATAAGCCGCGCGCTGATCGACCGTATAGCTATCGAACTCGGCCTGATCGGCCGCGCTCAGCGCATCATACATCACCTGCTGCTCAGCGGTCATATCCTCGCTTTCGTGATGGTCGGCCAAAGCTGGCACGGAGATCATAGAAAGCGCTGTAGCGGCGGCGAGAAAAGTCTTTTTCATCAATCGTCTCCTGTTACGGTTCGCATTGTCGCGATTGCCTGTAAAACGGGGTCAGGCAGGATGATGTTCCGAAAAAGCGAGGTTCCCCGGTTCGTCCCTGGCCTTGCACGGCGCGGCGGCGTTCCCTAGTTGTTCACCAGTGACCCAGCCCCCCGCCCAGACCGATTCCGTTCCAGCCGCGCCCACGCCGCAGTGGCTCGCCCATCTTAACGCGCCGCAGCGCGAGGCTGTGCTGACTACCGAGGGACCGGTGCTGATGCTGGCGGGCGCTGGGACGGGCAAGACAGCCGCCCTCACCCACCGGCTTGCCCATATCGTGCGGGAGCGGATGGCATGGCCAAGCGAAATCCTGTGCGTCACGTTCACCAACAAGGCGGCGCGCGAAATGCGGGAGCGTGTGGGCTCTCTCACTAACGGGGCGCTGGAAGGAATGCCGTGGCTGGGCACGTTCCATTCGATCTGCGCCAAGATGCTGCGCCGCCATGCCGAGCTTGTCGGGCTGGAAAGCAATTTCACCATCATCGACACCGATGACCAGTTGCGCCTTCTCAAGACGCTGATCCGCGAAGCCGATCTGGATGAGAAACGCTGGCCGCCGCGCCAGTTGGCAGGGCTGATTGACAGCTGGAAGAACCGTGGCCTGAACCCGGCAGACCTGACCGCGGTGGATATTGAAAGCTACGCCAACGGCAAGGGTGCCGAGATGTACCGCATCTATCAGGAGCGGCTGAAAAGCCTGAACGCCTGTGACTTTGGCGACTTGCTGCTGCATGTGCTCAACATCTTCCGCCAGCACACCGATGTGCTGAAGAGCTATCAGCAGCGTTACAAATACATTCTGGTGGACGAGTATCAGGATACCAACGCGGTGCAGTACCTGTGGCTGCGATTGCTGGCGCAGAAGCGCAAGAACATCTGCGTGGTGGGGGACGATGACCAGTCGATCTATTCCTGGCGCGGCGCGGAAGTGGCCAATATCCTGCGGTTCGAGAAAGATTTTCCAGGCGCGAAAGTGGTCAAGCTGGAGCAGAACTATCGCTCCACCCCGCAAATCCTCGCCGCCGCGAGCGGACTGATCGAGGCGAACAGCCAACGGCTGGGCAAGACGCTCTGGACCCAGTTGCCCGAAGGCCAGAAAGTGCGCGTGATCGGCGTATGGGACGCACCCGAGGAAGCGCGCCGCGTGGGTGAAGAGATCGAGCGGCTGGAGCGCGAAGGCGCTTCGCTGGAACAGGTCGCTATCCTCGTGCGTGCGCAATATCAGACGCGCGAATTTGAAGACCGCTTCATCCAGATCGGCCTGTCCTACCGTATTATCGGCGGTTTCCGCTTCTACGAGCGTGCCGAAATCCGCGATGCTTTGGCCTATTTGCGCGTGATCGCCCAGCCCGCTGACGATCTGGCGTTTGAACGCATCTACAACCAACCCAAGCGCGGCCTTGGCGCAAAAACACTGGAGAAAATGTACCAGCACGCCCGCCGCACCGGTCAGCCGCTCGCCGCAGCTGCGCTGGAACTGGCCGATAGCGATGAACTGCCCGCCCGCGCGCGCAACACCATTGCAGCGCTGATGGGCGATTTCCTGCGCTGGCGCGAGATGAGTGAGGCGGTCGGCCCGTCGGAACTGATGCGCGCTGTGCTGGAGGAAAGCGGATACGACGCCATGCTGAAGGCGGATCGCTCTGCCGAAAGCGCGGGCCGCGCGGACAACCTTGTTGAGCTGGCCCGGGCGATGGAGGACTACCAGACGCTGGGCGACGTTCTGGAACACGTCAGCCTGGTCATGGACAATGATGCGAACGACGATGACGAGAAGCTCACCATCATGACGATGCATGCGGCCAAGGGGCTGGAGTTCGATCACGTCTTCCTGCCCGGCTGGGAGGAGGGTGTATTCCCTTCACAACGTTCGCTGGACGAAGGCGGCCTTGCCAGCCTGGAGGAGGAACGCCGCCTCGCCTATGTCGCCATCACGCGCGCGAGACGCCGCTGCACCATCCTGCATGCCGCCAACCGCCGCATCTATGGCCAGTGGACCAGTTCCATTCCGTCGCGCTTTATCGAGGAACTGCCTGACGAGCACACCGAGAGCGAAACGACCATGACTGGCGGCAAGTCACTGTGGCAAGCGAACTGGAGCGAAAGCGAAGACCCCTTTGCCCATGTATCCACCAGCCGTCCCGATCGCTCCTCCGCACGCGGCCCCGGCTGGCAGCGCGCCCTTGCAACCGGATACGAGACCAAGCCCGCGCGCCTGAAGGAACCGGGGCGATCCGCAGCCAGCTTCGCCGCCAAACCCCGCGAGGACGTGGATATTGGCGCGCGCGTCTTCCACGAGAAATTCGGCTATGGCGAAGTGATCGGGCAGGAAGGCAACAAGCTGGAAATCGATTTCGAGAAAGCGGGCACGAAGCGCGTGATCGACAGCTTCGTTACGCTGGCCTGATATCGCTGCGCAATCTTCGCCAAGCCGCCTGAACTATAAATTTGTTGTAGCGCTCCCGCTGGTTGCGGTTATCTGTCGCAAGACGAAGACAGCGCGGGGCAGAACAGTGCGGCAAGAAAATCGCGACACCATGGACTCATTCGGCCGCGGAAGCATGCCGGACATCTGGAAGTTTCTGGCCACGATCCGGATGCGGTTTGCGCTGTCGGAAACCGAGGCGGGACTGCTCAAGGACGCGATGCTGGATACAGCCGTGTTCGCGCCTGGCGAATACCTGGTTCGCGAAGGACAGCGCATCCACTATTCGTCGCTGATCCTCGAAGGGTTTGCCTGCCGTTGCAAGGATACTCCCGACGGCGATCGGCAAATCATGGAAATCCAGATACCGGGCGATTTCGTGGACCTGCATTCCTACCCGCTGGAAGTTCTGGACCACGGCATCTGCGCGCTTTCGGAATGTCGCATCGTCAAGTTCATGCATGAGGATATCTCGCGCCTGATTGACGAAAGTCCGCGCCTGGCACGTATCCTCTGGTTCGCGACCATGGTGGACGCATCCATCCATCGGCAGTGGATCGTCAACATCGGATCAAGTCAGGGCAAGGCGCGCATCGCGCACTTGATGTGCGAACTCTATTGCCGCTGCGAAGTGGTGGGCCTGACAGTAGATCACAGCTTCTGGCTGCCGCTGAACCAGACGCAGATCGGCGAATGCCTGGGCTTCACCCAGATGCACGTGAACCGTATGTTGAAGGAACTGCGGGAGCAGGGCCTCGTCACGTTCCAGTCCCAGAAAGTGAAGATTCACGATTGGGATGGACTGGTCGAACTGGCGCAATTCGATCCCGACTACCTCTACCTGAAAAAGCGTGAGAGCTGACCGCGCCCACTTGTCGGCATCAAAGCTTGTAAAGCGGTTTCAGCGACCAGGAACCGTCTGCATGGATACGCACTTCATAGTCGCGCCCACGCCAACAGCGGATCTCGACATCGCCTCCTGCGAAGTGCCGCCTGGCGATGCCGATGGCTTCCACGATATCGGTCGCCTGACAATCCAATTCTTCCAGCGTTGATTGCTCTGCGGCTTTCAGCCCGCGCAGCCGAAAAGTGTGTCGCTGCGCAAGGTGTGAGCCAGCGGCACGCGCATCGGCGGTCGAACCGCCGTTTCCTCCATTGCTCTTGAACACCTGCGCCCCTCGAAACTGCCGTCCTATCCACGCGTGGCGGATAGGCGCAGCAATGAGGCAAAGAGGCGCAAAGCGCAGACAACAAATGTCAACTTGGCGCAAAATCACAGTGTATGAGCCGCCCGATCGCGGGGCAGAACGCATTTCAGCCCGCAGGAAGCTGTCATGGCGCGCGGTGCGCGTGCTTTCGCATTGCCAGCCTGCACCCCGCTGGACAAAAATGGCAGAGCGCAACAATTCAGCGCGGCGCAGGGGAACCCAGCTTAATTGAAGCCCACACCAAGAAAATCGGGCTTCGGGCCGTTCCATTCGCCAGCGGGCACGGGCTCTTCGTCCTGATCGCGGCGACGGGATTGGCTCTGCGGTTTCTGAGTGGGACGATCGTCCCGCTTTTGCCGTGCCGGTTTCCGGCTTTCCTGACGCTCGTCGTCATTGCGCGAGCGGGTCCGCCTGGGCTTTTCGTCGCGCGGGCCTTCAACCTCGTCCGGTTCGTTCTGCTGCGGCTGCGCCTTGGGCAGTTCAACACGCACGTCCTTCTTGCCGAACACAGGCACTTGGCTCCCGGTCAGCTTTTCGACGTTTTCGATCGCCTCTGCATCTTCGGGCGCGACAAAGGTGAAGGCGCGGCCCTTGGCCCCTGCCCGGCCTGTGCGACCAATGCGGTGCACGTAATCGTCAGGATGCCACGGCGTGTCGAAGTTGAACACGTGGCTCACGCCCTTGATGTCCAGCCCGCGTGCGGCAACGTCACTGGCAACAAGAATGTTGATCTCGCCAGACTTGAACCGCGTCAGTTCGGCGTTGCGCTGGTTCTGGTCGATATCGCCGTGAATTTCGCCGCTGGCAAAGCCGTGGCTCTGCAGGCTCTTGTTCAATTCCCGCACTGTCGTCTTGCGGTTGCAGAAGATGATGGCGGTCTCAACCAGATCGTTGCGCAGCAGCCAGCGCAGAGTTTCGCGCTTTTCACGGCTTTTCACCGGGATCTTGAAAGCGGTGATGTTCTCGTTGGTGGACGCGGCGCGGGTCACCTCAATGCGCTTGGGATTATCCAGGAATTTCTTTGACAGCTTTTCAATCGGCGCAGGCATCGTGGCACTGAACAGCAGCGTCTGGCGCTGATCCGGCAGCTTTTCGCAGATGAATTCGATATCGGGGATGAAGCCCATGTCGAGCATCCGGTCCGCCTCGTCGATAACCACAAGCTCACAGGCGTTGAGCATGATCTTCCCACGCTCGAACAGATCCATCAGGCGGCCCGGTGTGGCGATCAGCACGTCGACCCCGTCATTCAGGGCCTTCACCTGCTCACCCATCTGCACGCCGCCGATCAGCAGTGCCATTTTCAGGTCATGGTTCTTGCCGTATTTCTCAAAGTTCTCCGCCACCTGGGCAGCCAGTTCCCGCGTCGGCTCGAGAATAAGCGAGCGCGGCATCAACGCGCGGCGCCGCCCGCTGGCCAGCACATCGATCATGGGGAGCACGAAGCTGGCGGTCTTTCCGGTGCCGGTCTGCGCGATGCCGAGCACGTCCTTCATCATCAAAACTGCCGGGATGGCTTCCGCCTGAATCGGGGTTGGCTCAGTATAGCCGGCGGTTTCCACGGCTTTGAGCAATTCAGGGGAAAGGCCGAGATCGGCGAAAGTGGTCAATGCGTAAGGTCCGGAAATAAGAGGAGGTGCTTTTCATGCAGCACCATGCATGTGCCGCGCCCTATGCAGCAGGTAGGCCAAAAGTCAAGATTTACGGATAATTCGCCGCTACTGGCTGACGGCAACCAATCGGCTGAACCGGGTCACTTCGCAACTGGCCCCTGCACGTGATTGCAGCAGGTCGCGGGCCACGCAAAGGCGGCCATCGTCACTGCGTTCTACATAGAAGCCGGCATAGAAGGCGCGGGCCACGCAGGTATCGTTCAGGCTGGCCGCCAGCACCTGACGCTGGCGGGTAAACATCAGCAGGCGATTATCGGCGGCGGGCTGCACGCCAACGATGTCATTCACTTCCACGCAATCGCCATGCTCTACCTCGGCAAAGCTCTGGCGCATGGGACGACGTGGCAGATCGGCCAGCATCTGCGAGCGCGCGCGCGGCGGTGCAGGCGAGACCCGCACGATCACCCTCTGCCGAATGCGCACCTGATTTTGCTCAGGTGCGCGGTGCGCCTGGTCAAGCAGTGTCGAAGGCATGGCTTGTGATGACCCGAAGCGGAGAGGAATGGTGGCTTGACCCCCCGCCAGGTGCCCCACGTCCTGCGCGGCCACACGCCCCGGCATCTGCGCCGCAAAAATCGGGGCGATGATAGCGACAAGCGCGAGGATGGCGATCAGGCGTTTCATTGATGGATGTTTGGCTGCGATTGCTGAAGCTTATCCGTCTGCGTGCATACAGTTTCTTGCGCATTAAGGCGCTGATGGCGGCAATAGCACGAGGGATTGAATGGTGGCTTAACCTGCATCGCACCCTTTGCAACCGGCAACGAATGCTGGCAACGGGAGCGCCATGAGCACGTCTGATGAATTTCTGGCTTTGGCAGGCGAGTTGCTGGGTGCGCGCGGGTTCACAACTGACGCCGATCTGGTCACCCCCTGGCTGACCGACTGGCGCGGCCGCTTCACCGGTCGCGCGCTGGCCCTCGCCTCTCCCTCCACCACCCAGGAAGTCGCCGCGCTGGTGCAGTTGTGCAGCCGCTTCGGTGTGCCGATTGTTCCGCAAGGTGGCAACAGCGGCATGTCTGGCGGAGCAACGCCGGACGAAAGCGGCAATGCAATCATTCTCTCGCTGCGACGAATGGACAAAGTCCGCGGCTTCGATGTCGATGCACGGCAAATCACCTGCGATGCCGGGCTTATCCTGCAAAAGCTGCACGACACGGTTGAGGCGAAGAACCTGCGATTTCCGCTCACCCTGGGCGGCAAGGGTTCAGCGACGATTGGCGGGCTGATTTCCACCAATGCCGGCGGCACGCAGGTGCTGCGGCATGGTTCGATGCGCGCGCAGGTGCTGGGGCTGGAAGCGGTGATGGCCGATGGCACGGTGTTCGATTCGCTGCAGCCGCTGAAGAAGGACAATCGCGGTTTCGACCTGAAGCAGCTGCTGATCGGCTCCGAAGGCACCTTGGGGATCGTCACGGCCGCCACGCTGCGTCTGCTTCCGGCTCTGGCAGATCGTGCCGTGCTGTGGGCCGGGCTGGCCGATATCTGCGATGCGCGTAAGCTGCTGCTTCATGCAGAGCGGATTGCGGGCGACGCCCTGGAGGGCTTTGAAGTCATGCCCCGTCATTCGCTGGAAGCCGTGCTGGCGCACAGTGCCAACGCCCGCTCTCCCATTCAGGATGCGCATGAATGGCACGCGCTTATCGAATTGACTGCCGATGCCTCCGGCGCCGACGCGTTGCCCGCCCTTGCGCAACAGGTGCTGGAAAGCGCGTTTGAAGAAGGGCTGGTTGCCGATGCCACCATCGCCCGCAACGAAACGCAGGCAGAGGAATTCTGGCTACTGCGCGATGAAATCGCACCGGCGGAACGGGCAATCGGCCCTGCCATGCAGCATGATATTTCTGTGCCTGTAGCCGACATGGCGGAATTCGTTGCCGCAGCTGTCCCGAAGGTAGAAACCGCCTTTCCCGGCAGCCGCGCGATCGCGTTTGGTCATCTTGGTGACGGCAACGTGCATTTTCACGTCCTGGCTCCGCAGGGCGCGACCCCGGGAGAGTGGGAGCGGACCGAGGGCAAGGCGATCAGCGCGTTCGTGCATGACCAAGTGACGGCATGGCACGGCTCCATCAGCGCGGAACACGGCATTGGCCAGTTGAAACGCGATGAACTGGCCCGGCTGGGCGACCCTGCGCAACTGGCGATCATGCGACAGGTGAAGCGTGCGCTCGACCCGAAGGGTTTGCTCAATCCCGGCAAACTGGTGCCGCTTGAAACCAGCACAGAACCCCTTTAAGGCCGCGCGCGACGAGTTTCACGAAATTCAATTTCGGAGATCCGGCGGATCAAGCCGGACAGCCGAAATCAATCTGATCGGAGAGTATCATGGCCAGCGCGCCGAAAGCCAACCTGCCCGTTTTCTATAACGAACTTATTCCCCTGAACAGCAACGACCATGGCGACTGGAATGCGCGCACGGTCGACAAGGCACCGTGGGTGGCCAATCAGCACGCGATTCCGCTGACTGTGGAGGAGTTTCCTTCGGCTCAGCGTAGTTTCCCGATCGTCTTCTCCACTGGCAAGAACTCCGTTCCACTGGCGCTGATGGGCCTGAACGAAGGCGTTAACGTGTTCTTCAAAGAAGATGGCTCGCCCCATGGCGATGATGTGCCATATATCCCTGCCTATATCCGTCGTTATCCGTTCCTGCTGGCCAAGCTGGATCAGAACTCGGACAATCTTTCGCTGTGCTTCGATCCCAGTGCCGATCTTGTTGGCAAGTTCGATGAAGGTCATGCACTGTTCGCCGACGGGAATGAGCCGAGCGAGCACACCAAGAGCCTGCTGCAGTTCTGCGAGAAGTTCGAGGAAGCCGGCGCGCGCACGCAGGCGTTCATGAAGGAACTGGAAGATAACGACCTGCTGATGGACGGTGAAATCGCCATCAACCGGTCCGACGAGCCGGACAAACCCTTCGTCTATCGCGGTTTCCGCATGGTGAACCAGGACAAGCTGCGTGAACTGCGCGGCGACCAGTTGCGCAAGTGGAACGAGAGCGGTCTGCTGCCGCTGTTGTTCGCTCACCTGTTCTCGCTGGACCTGATGCGTGTCGTGTTCGCCCGCCAGGTGGAACAGGGCAAGGGTCCGCAAGGCATGGCCGCTGCCAATGGCGGGGCTGCGAACGCCTGATACCGTCCGCCCCTGACTATCGGGATGCCAAATCATTGGCGCTATCGACAGGGCGCGCGGTTTTCGGGATCACTTAACAGCAGGGGCGGCCTTTCGGGGCCGCCCCTTTCCGTATGTGATCTTGAAACATCGGCAGATTTGCCTATCTTTGAATTGTCCGGTTGGCGCTCCCCTCATGGCCCAACCGGATAGGTACGCTTCGGTGTACCTCCTCCCTGAACCTTGGCCGCCTCGTGCATTACGCACGAGGCGGTTTTTTCGTTTTTATTCAGCCGCCTGGACAAACCCCGTTGCGCCTTTTGCCAATTCCTCGGCAAGCCTGAGAATGAGTGCGGAGAGCATTTGCGCCACGCCTTCCACGCCGTCGCCCGGCTCTCGCAAATGGCTGTCGAGATAGGTGGTGCGACAAATTTCCAGCTGTATTGCTGAAATTCCGCGTGCGGGCGCACCATGGCGATCAAGCACATAGCCACCGGCATAAGGCCGGTTGTGTGCGGCCCGGACGCCTTGCCCGTCGAAAAAATCGAGCGCGGCGGACACGAGATTGCTGTCACACGATGCGCCGAAGCGATCGCCGATCACGAAGTCTGCAGCAGCGCCCACACCCTCTTTCGGCCCCAGCGGTGGCATGGAGTGCATATCCAGCAAAAGCGCCCCGCCCCATTTGTCGCGCAAGGCGTCCAGAGTGTGCGATAACGCAAAATGATAGGGCGTGTGCACCTGGTCGATCCGTGCGGCGAGATCTGCAGCAGGCAGGCGCTGACGCCACAACTCGCCCAGCCCCGGCAACCGGCGGGGCACAAGCCCCAAGCCGCTGCGCGAGCGGCGACCCGCAGCAAGGCGCGAACGCACGAAGCCGGCGCGGGGACCGGAAACCATGTCCCAGTCGATATCCTCCGGCGAGCGGTTGAGGTCGATCATCGCGCGCGGCGCCTGCGCCATCAACAGGGCCGCGCCTGTCGATGCGGCCACCTGCCGCGCAACCAGATCGACAAAGCGATCCTCCAGCCGCGGTGCTGCCTCGGCCGGATGGCGCATGCGATTGACCAGGCTGACCGGATAGTCCCTTCCGGCATGGGGAACAGCAATCAGGATGGGCAGTGTCAACGCCCTGTGTTGCTGCAGCACGAAGGCAGGCTGCCCTTCACCACCGGGGATCGCCCCGCCTTCTTCAAATGGCGAATCGCAGGATGCTGGGCTGTATTGACTCATCTGATTTCCATTGCTGGCCGGGAACGCGTTCCCTGTCAAAGACGCGATGTGCAAATTGCGGCTGTCCCAATGCTGGGCAGGTGTCACGAGGGTGCAGATTCTTAACGCGAATCTGCTTAGAAGCGGTCCTCACACACATTCACGGGGAAGAGAGAAGAGCATGATCCGTATCCTGCTGGCCGAAGACGATACCGCGATGCGCACCTACCTGAAGCGCGCGCTGGAACAGGCTGGCTTTTCGGTCATGGCGGTATCCTGCGGCACAGAGGCGATGCCGCTCTTGGAAACGGAAATCTACGACCTTCTCCTGTCCGATATCGTAATGCCTGAAATGGACGGGATCGAACTGGCCCAGCGCTGCAACGATCTCAGCCCGTCAACCAAGGTGATGTTCATCACCGGCTTTGCCGCGGTGGCGCTGAAAGCGAACCGCGAAACGCCGCATGCCAAGATGCTGTCCAAGCCCTTCCACCTGAAAGACCTGGTGATGGAAGTGGAACGCATGTTCGAGGATTGTGCAGTCGCCTCGCTGTAAGTCAAAAGTAGGCTCTTGCGAAACGCACGGGGCGGCGCTAGATGGCCCGCCTGCCGTCCGAACAAGGCGGCAATACCCGAATGGTGTGGGCGTATAGCTCAGTGGTAGAGCACTATGTTGACATCGTAGGGGTCGCAAGTTCAATCCTTGCTACGCCCACCATTC
>MDTG01209440.1_pt1 | contig 12577 bp, 9 predicted proteins | sample 811421 | NCBI WGS metagenome assembly MDTG01 (sample SAMN05326645, study PRJNA326480) | marine metagenome | isolation source: seawater | place: Pacific Ocean: South East | collected 2011 | reverse complement strand
AATCAGCCAAACCTGGCTACCGCGGGTTTATCGTCAAACCGCTTACGGGCAAAACTCATCAAATTCGTGTTGCCCTTAAAAGTATTGGCGCAGCCATACTTGGTGACAGACTTTATAGTGGCGCACCATCTGATAGACTGCATTTACACGCCGGCTGGTTAAGCATTCCCCTACCCTCTCGCACTATTTCAGTGAAAGCGCCCATATTAGAAGGTAATTTATTCACTGACAGTGAAGTGGTGACCTGGTTAGCTGAATTGCCTGAACCAGATACTTTCAACTGGCCTGAAATTGCCCCTTCTTTACTACAGTTAGTTAGCAAGGCTTGATGTAAGAAATGAAGGTAAAAAGGCTAAGCAAGGCGTGCAGGAAACAGAAATCGTGAAGGCTGAGCAAGTCGCGATGAAAAAAATCCACATTGTAGGCAGCGGCGCTATTGGCTCTTTACTCGCAGGTGCTGCCGAAAAGCAAGCCATGCCTTACGCGCTTTACCCAAGAAACCCTGTATCTCAAGTTGATAAATCTAGCTTTCAGAAACCTAGCCTTAAGCAACCTAAATCTGTGACACCCACACTCTATTCACAAAATGACAATGAGAAGTATGACAATGGGACACCCACACCCTATTTCGTAGAATGGATTGATGGTAACGCATACGCTGTTACGCAAATAAGCAGTACCAAACCTCACCTTTCTGATAACGACATTTTAGTATTGCCTTTAAAGGTACACCATTTAAAAGCCGCGCTTGTTCAATGGTTGCCATTTTTAGGGAATAACACGCCAGTTGTGCTTTTACATAATGGTATGGGTGGGTATGAAATAGCGAAATCGGTATTGCCGCCAAGCCAACCATTGCTGCTTGCTACCACCAGTCATGGGGCAATGAAGCGCACTGCAACTCAAATTATTTACACCGGTGTAGGTGCCACTCAGATTGGTATAGCCCCTCATTTGCTTTCGCAAAAAAACTCAACCATGCCTGAGTGGGCGAAAAGTGTGTGTCACACTTTGCATGCACTACTTCCACCAGTGAATTATCAAACTGATATCATGCAGGCGTTGTGGACTAAACTTGCTATTAATGTAGTGATAAACCCATTAACCGCACTTAATAATATAACCAATAGCCATATTGCTGGTGAGAAGTTTGCTAATGAACGCAAAACGCTTTGTGAAGAGTTTGCTCAAGTGGCAAATGCCTGTGGGCAGTGTTTTGATGCGATTGAAATTGAACAGCAGGTAGTTAAAGTCGCAGGCCTTACCGGCAATAACTACTCCAGCATGCATCAAGATGTGAAGCACCAACGGCAAACCGAGATTGAAGCCATTAATGGCTACATTGTTAGCATGGCACAAAAAAAGGGTATTGAAGTTCCCCTCAACACCCTTCTTACAAAACAAATCTCGGCGCGTTCAACATAGGTGCTATGAGTTGTTTTTTATAACGTCTTTTACAACGTTTTTTATAACGATACTAACGCATAACGCTTAACGTCACTTATGCATGACGTTAGTTGCGCTGCTTACTCTTCTTCAGCGCCTTTCGACACTTCAGGTTTCATATGCGGGAATAAAATCACGTCTTTAATCGTTGGGCTGTCAGTAAATAGCATGGCCAAACGGTCAATACCAATACCTTCACCAGCCGTAGGCGGCAAACCATACTCTAACGCACGAATGTAATCTTCGTCGTAGTGCATCGCTTCATCGTCACCGGCATCTTTCTCTTCTACTTGCTTAGAGAAACGCTTAGCTTGGTCTTCAGAGTCATTCAACTCGCTGAAGCCGTTTGCTAGCTCACGGCCGCCCACGAAGAATTCAAACCTGTCGGTAATGAACGGGTTGTCATCGTTACGACGTGCAAGTGGCGATACTTCCCACGGGTATTCAGTAATAAACGTAGGCTGTTCAAGCTTCTCTTCTGCTGTAGCTTCGAAGATTTCACATAGGTACTTACCAGCGCCCCAAATACCGTCAACCTCAGGCTCTTTAATATGCAACTGTTTCGCCATGGCTTTAAGTGCATCAAGGTTAGCTTCTGGGTCGCGAATAGCGGCTTCATTGGCTTCTGGCCAGTATTTTAGAATGGCGTTGCCCATACTTAAGCGCTCAAACGGCTTACCAAAGTCGTACTGTACTTCTGAAACTACGTTACCGTCGGTATCTTTGGTGGTGTTAGTAATAACACTAGAACCAAGGATATCTTCGGCAAGGGTACGCAACATGTCTTCTGTTAAGTTCATCAGGTCGTTGAAATCAGCATAGGCCTGATAAAATTCCAACATGGTGAACTCTGGGTTATGACGCGTAGAAAGCCCTTCGTTACGGAAGTTACGATTAATTTCGAACACACGCTCGAAACCACCTACCACCAAGCGCTTCAAGTAAAGCTCTGGGGCAATACGCAAGTACATATCAATGTCTAACGCATTATGATGAGTAACAAACGGCTTCGCAGTAGCACCACCTGGAATAACCTGCAGCATAGGCGTTTCCACTTCAAGGAAGTCGCGCTGAGTTAGGTAGTTACGAATACCATTTACAATCTTACTTCTGATCATAAAGGTTTTGCGGGTTTGTTCGCTGGTAATAAGGTCAACGTAACGCTGACGATATTTAGTTTCTTGGTCGCTTAGACCATGGAACTTCTCAGGCAGAGGGCGCAGTGCTTTGGTTAGCAATGCATACTCTTCCATGTTCACATATAAATCGCCTTTGCCCGACTTATGCAATACACCAGCTACACCAATAATGTCACCAATATCTAGCGCGCCATATTGGGCTTTAAGGGCCTTTTGAGTGTCTTTGTCTGCGTAAGCTTGAATGCGACCTGTCATGTCTTGAAGCAACATGAAAGGACCACGTTTAGCCATAATACGGCCAGCAATGCTTACTTTGTTACCTTGCTCTTGCAAGGTTTCTTTTTCTAATTCACCGAACTTGCCTTGAAGTTCGTCAGCATAGTTTTCACGACGGAAGCTGTTTGGGAAGCCATTTGCACGGCACTGCTCACGAATTGCGCTTAGTTTTGCTCGGCGCTCAGCAATTAATTTATTTTCGTCGGTTTGTTGGTCAGTCATAACCTATTCACTTTCGTTGTTCGGATTACAGCCCTGATTTAAGGCTGGCTTCGATAAATTTATCCAGGCCACCATCTAGCACGGCCTGAGTGTTGCGTGTTTCCACGCCAGTACGCAAATCTTTAATGCGAGAGTCGTCTAGTACGTATGAACGAATTTGACTTCCCCAGCCGATATCTGACTTGCTGTCTTCCATCGCTTGTTTCTCGGCGTTTTGCTTTTGAAGCTCGTACTCGTAAAGTTTGGCTTTCAGCTGCTTCATCGCCTGATCTTTATTCTTGTGTTGCGAGCGGTCGTTCTGACACTGCACTACAATACCTGTAGGTTCGTGGGTAATACGCACCGCTGAATCTGTTCTGTTTACGTGCTGACCACCCGCGCCCGAAGCACGGTAAGTATCAATACGTAAATCAGAAGGATCGATATCAATATCGATATCGTCATCCACTTCAGGGTAAACAAACGCTGATGAAAACGACGTATGACGGCGGTTGCCTGAGTCAAATGGCGACTTACGCACTAAGCGATGCACGCCCGTTTCGGTACGTAACCAACCAAAAGCGTACTCACCTGCAATACGCAAGGTAGCACTTTTAATACCCGCTACGTCTCCATCAGACACTTCAATAAGTTCGGTTTTGAAGCCGTGAGCCTCACCCCAACGAAGGTACATGCGAAGGAGCATATTCGCCCAGTCTTGCGCTTCTGTACCGCCAGAGCCAGATTGAATATCAATATAACAATCGTTGGCATCGTTAGGCTGTGAGAACATGCGGCGAAACTCAAGCTTTTCAAGTTGCTCAAGTAGACCTTCTAGTTCTTTGTTGGCCTCATCGAAGGTTTCTTCATCTTCTGCTTCAACGGCGAGTTCAAGCAAACCTTCAACGTCTTCGGTGCCCTGCTCAAGGTTGTGAATGGTTTCTACAACCAGCTCTAAAGCCACCTTTTCTTTGCCTAACGCTTGTGCGCGTTCTGGCTCGTTCCATACCTCTGAGCTCTCAAGCTCTCGGTTAACTTCTTCTAAGCGCTCTGACTTTGCATCAAAGTCAAAGGTACCCCCTAAGCGCGTCGGTGCGCTCGCGGATATCTTTTATCGCATTGGTAACGGGGTTTACTTCAAACATAGTCCGCTTATCAACTGTAAAATAAGACCGCGGATAGTACCGAATTTGGACGAAATTTGATAGGGGTTAACGAAATAAAAGGCAGCATTTCAGGGGATTGGTTTTACTGCCTTATCTACTTAAAGAGCCGGCTTAAAGAGCCAGCCTAAGAGCCGACTAAAAATCGGCCTAGCGTTTATTTCTCTTCACTATTTCGCACCTGTTGAAAGCCCACCCAGCCTGCCATTGCGCTTACACTGGTTAAGAAGGTGCCCCACGCCCAATCAATTACTGTGATAAACAGCGTAAAACCTTCAACAATACTGTAGTTAGTTAGGTTATAAGCGCCATAACTGGCGAGCCCAAGCAGCGCTCCATCAATACCTGCGTAATAAAGTGGTTTGTCTCTGTTTGCCACAACGGCTAATACAAAGACGACAAACCCATACATTAAATAGAACACTACCCAAGGCCAAGTAATATAGTTTTCTCGCAATAAGCTCGCCATTTCGGTGGTATACCAGTCACGGGCTATCCAGCCTAGCCATAGGGCATCAAGTACACCAAAGCACAATAAAATGGCCAGTATCGAAAGAAGGATACTGGAAGAAAACATAATGATTTTTTGGAGCATGAACTCACGTTCCATTCATAAACATACGTAGGTTTTCAGTTTGTCATGTCTATGAATAAAATAGCAATATGAAAAATTTGTATCCTGGCAATACTAGTTCAATTTCACTGCTAAGTAAGTAACTTGTCCTTGGGATGATTGAGGCAGAAAATATAAACCGCCGGACAAAAAGTACTGAGTATCATGTATCTTTACTGGCAGCGCACCTTCAGGAAGTGCATCGTAGTACTTGCCTGCTTCATACTCACCACTGTCTGCTCGCGACCATTCGACAGGGGCTTTCACTACGATATACTCACCATCCATTCGTTTGTAATACACACCTTCTACAACATAGTAGGTTTGCCCATCGACAAAAATGGTATCGGGATGTTCAGGTAAAGTATGAATAATGATCCCTGCAGGTGGAAGCACTACAGTAAAGTCGCCTCCTATTTTACGATAATACACACCGTTTCTATATCGATAGTCTATGCCATGGTGACGAATGAAGGCAGCGTCTTTAGGTAAATGCCTTACTCTATGGCCTGGCTCATATCGCGGAGATGCTAGCACTGCAACAGCAACCCCCGCCGCAATGCCCGCACCTATGCTTAATGCCGCATTTCCACCGTGAAAGCCGCCGCGTGCACCGCCACCATGTAGCGGCACCGCACATGCGCTAAGTAAGGTAATTGAGCAAACAATGGGTATTAAGCGCAAGTTCGTAAGTAAATTCATAAAGTATTACTCCCAACAAATTAAGAGTACGGCGACAATGCCGTGTACTTAGTTATATGGGGGTATAGACCTATACAAAAACAGATCTTCTCATACCTTTACCTAACCTTTACGAGGCTTACGCCTTTTACTCACTAGTTCCCGACATGGCGATATCAACAGCACTTTTACCCATGGTTTGTTCACCCACATATTTGGGGTCGAATGCGGTTCTAGAGAATATCTTTCTCACCAATGGCTCGAAGTGTGACAGTGGTTTTGTAGGATAGTCAGGGTCGAATGACGATTGGTCCCACTTTTCACAAAAATCGACACAGGCTTGATACCAAGGGTGATCTTTTAAATACTCGCGCTCATTCGGATCGCCCCCTAAAAAATGGGCGTAATACACGTTTTGAAATAACCCATGCTGATTAATAATCCAAGTCACTTCAGGTCGCACATAGGGGCGCAAAATCGATGCCGCGTATTGCGAGTGATTGTGCGGCGCTAAATCATCACCAAGATCATGAATAAGTGCCGCTACAATCATTTCCTCATCGGCGCCATCGGCTTCGGCGCGGGTTGCTGATTGCAGTGAGTGTCCAAGTCGTGAAACCTGATAGCCCGATAAGGTGTTCTCTAAATTTTTGAGCGCTTCCAGTATTCTATCGGGCAAGCCTTTCGCGTATTCATCTTCATGTTTTGTAAGAAACAAATACTCTTCTTTTGTTCCGTCTTTCATCTGGCGAAATTGAACAGTTTCCATTACTTAACCTCTCATTTCTACTGATTCTGCTGTAGCCTTAGTATTCGCTATTTCAAACTCACCGTTGGTACTTTTTGTTTCTAGATCATCGTTTGCGCACGCTGAACGGTGCTTTCTTTTAAGCGCATTGTAACGGCCTTTTGGTGCATCGATATCAATGTAAGCGCCTTGCAGGTGACGACGCCCTTCACTAGGGTCAAACCCTGTACGCCCATGCAACACCCGCGTGTTGTGGAACATTTGCAATTGACCCGGTTCCAACCTGAAGCGCCATTCATATTCAGGCGAACACAACAACTGCCCCAAGCGTTTACGGGCACGATGAAATATAACCATTTCGTCATTCTGTAATAGCGGCAAATAGTCGAGTCGCGGGCTATAGGCAATACCCGTAATTCTGCCGCTGGGATCAGACTCAATCATGGTGCGCCTTTCTATCAAATCAATATCGCTATCGTAATGGCGATAACGAACAGGAACTTTGCATAGCAATGCAAACCCTTCGGGATCTTCCTTTTTCAGTTGCTCGAGAACCGACAAACTATCAACCAATGTGGACAAGCCTTCTGTCGTCTGATTTTCTAAACAATGCAGAAGTTGAATACCCGGCATGGGATTACGGTAAGGATTATCGGTATGTGGCCCTAAAGGTACTGAACGATATGCGAGATCGTTCGAGTTTGGACGGGTGAATACTTCGAAGTATTTACCAAAGTTAGTTTCTCTAACATGGCCAAATAGGTTTGCTACTTCTAATACCGCGTCTGATTCAGTAGGCACGTTATCAACAATTAGCACCCCGTAGGTTAGGAATATTTCTATTCCTTTAAGCAATCCCTCTTCCGAATTTAATGTAGTTAGATCAACATGAAATAATGATTTGTCTACATCGCTCTTCCACGATACATCGTTAGGCGCACCATCCCATATGTCAAAGTCGGCAGCGAACTCATTCAAATCGTACTCACCTGAATACCCGTCACTGAACGTAAGGTTAGCACGCGTATTGTGTTTCTTTTCAACCTTAATCAGCGACACATTTTCGTCTAACTGATGTGGATCGAAAAAGCGTTGCTTGGTGGTTTTATCAAGGTTCTCTGAATCTTGGCAACGCTCACGAAGCCACAACGCGGGTAAAGGATAGTGTTGTCCATTTACAGTCGCTGACACGGAAGCATTCGCTTCGTTAATAATATAGTCTATTTGCTGCACAAGAATCTCCCTTAAAAATTAATACGGGAAGTATCAAGTAATCGTGGTTTATATTACAGTAGCAAAGCCTTATAGCTAACATGCAAATTAGTAATGATAAAAGAATCTGAGTTACCCACACTTAACGGCCTATTATGTTTTGAAGCAACGGTAAGGCACGGCTCTATGACATTAGCGGCCGAAGATCTTGGTATTACACAGCCATTGGTGTCTCAAAGAATTCGTGCACTGGAAGATGTGGTAGGTGGTATTTTAATTGATCGTAGTAAGAAACCCGTTACACCTACGATTGAAGGGCTTAGGTATTACAATGAGTTAAGAGGCTCTACATCATCTATTCTGCGAGCTACCAATAACGCACGAGAAGATTTTCGTGAAACAAAAACTAAAATTTCTATTAGCGCCTATTTTGGTTTTGCCTTTCATTGGATAATGCCTAGACTGCAGCGATTACAACAAGCTTTTCCTGATTATCTTTTCGAAATCCAACCAACCAATAGTTTAAGTGACCTTACCACTGCACATGCAGATATATTATTTCACTTTTCAACAAAAATTGGTAAATATCAGTTTGAAAAAATGTTAATTCCTGAAATAGTTTTCCCCGTTTGTTCACCTGAATTCGCAGCCAAATACCACTTAAAAAGCGGCCAACTACTCAGTGACTTGAGAAACCTTCCCCTATTACACAAGGATGTAGATGATTCCCGTTGGCTAAATTGGCAACGGTGGGCACTAGCATTAAGTGTTAAGCCCTCCGTAAGCCCTATCTCTTTTCGGTATAACAATTACCCCCTGATTGTTGAAGCCGCTATTGGCGGGCACGGCCTCTGCTTAGGATGGGAAGGCTTAATAAACCCTTTTATTGAAGAAGGTAAACTTATTGAATTAGGGCCGCGATTAAAATCTGAAACTCGGGGATATCAGATTTGTTCAGATCAATACGCAAACTTCGCCATTGGTAATGTGATCAAGTGGTTTATTAAAGAAGTCGAGCAAGACTAGATAACAAAGGGCTAGATTGATAAAAAAGTAGAGGCGACGATTACTCGCCTCTTCGCCTGAGCACTAGCACTACTTTATAGAACCTGTGCTGTCATTTTCATTGTTAATTCAGCGGTTTGTTTACCTAAATTTTTAAGTTGTTTGATGGTTTTCTCATCGGTAACTGCCCCACTGTCGTCCATTAAGCTATTTACTTTTGCCACAGCAAGTTGTGCAGGTAACACCGTTACGCCAATGTTTGCCAACAGCATGCGTAAAACCACTAGCACTCTCATTCCACCCAAACCGCCGGCAGATGCAGCCATAATACCTGCCGTTTTACCTTTAAAAGCCTGCATAGGTTTATCACCTTCTTCCATGCGAGTGGCCCAATCTATGGCGTTTTTAAGTAATGCAGGATAACTCGAATTGTACTCTGGAGAAGCAATTAAGAAACCATCATGCTCAGTTAACAGTTGCTTGAAGGCTCTCGCATTTTCTGGCACGCCAGATGCGCGCTCTTCATCTTCATTAAAGATAGGCATTGGATAATCAGCTAGATTTACAACAGTCACTTTGGCGCCCGACTCCCGTGCTCCTTCGGCAGCAACCGTGAGTATCGCTTGGTTAAATGAGCCCTTCCGTGTGCTGCCAGAAAAAGCGAGTAACTTCGTCATAATATAAATTCCTTTGCCAGTACTATTCAAATGTTTATGCCATGCAAAAACGATGCATTGTAGTGAATAACCCTACTACATTAGTGAGAAAAAAATGCGAACAATAAGCCTACTATTTAAATATTGGCGCAAATCTGCAGCTAAAATCCATGAATAAAAACGCCTTAACTTAGGTAATAAAATTTAAATAAAGCAATACCTTAAACATAATTAACGCTTTTATAGTATTGTTACTATACTTACCCGAATTGCTAGTGCATTTTAAAGTTCACGAAAAATCACGCACGGCTTGATACAGTTATACACTACGATAAATCTCACATTTTTCGTAGTCATCTTCGTTAAATGGATTTATAAGAATACATGGCGTACTTTTTTCAGTCACTGCAGTCGAGAATAATTCTCCTCATCGTTATGGTTGCATTACCAGGGTTGGTTGGCGTTTTTTACGACTCATACGTTGAAAGAGAACACGCTATAGAAACTGCCATAATTCAATCCGTAAACACCGCCAAGGCCACCTCAAAATTCCAGTCTACGCTTATCGATAAAACACGTATTTTTCTGCAAAACCTTTCCAGTTTCGACGCGGTTCAAAAACCAAACTCAGAAGCATGTAGTGCTTTTCTTGCCGACGTACTCAAGGTAAATAGTAACTATATTAATTTAGGTGCCCCAAGGGCAAATGGAGAGCTTCTATGTAATGCTCGCCCTATAAAAACAACAGTGAACGTTTACGATCGCCCTTATATTCAAGAGGCGCTAGCTACGCGAGGATTTTCTATCGGCGAGTTTCAAATAGACCGAGCGACTAACCTCACCAGTGTGAATTTTGCTTACCCAGTAATGAACGCTACAAGCGATACTGTGGTGGCGCTAGTGGTAGCGGTTATCTCACTGGAATGGTGGAGTGAAGCACTCTCAGAGTCTCATTTACCAAATAATACCGTTGCTTATATTACCGATAGCGAGAATAAAATTGTTGCTGCATATCCAACCAACAACAACCTGTTAGGAACCCCATTAAATACTTCAAGTATTTCAATTAATAACTCAAATGCCGCATCTGATAACAACGCCATAATTAGCAATGACCCTTATCAACGGGTATATGTAAAACGCCCATTGTTTGAAGATGGTCAGCAAATCAATATTACGGTGGGCATTCCTCTTAAAGAGCCCCTTGAAGTCATTAATAAGCGATTGATTAAAACGGCCGGAATATTGACCGCAATAGTAATACTACTTGTCGGTGTTTCAGTATGGGGCGTGCGAAGAAACGTACTAAAGCCAATACGCACATTACTTCAATCTACTAAAGCCCTTGCTGAAGGCAAAGACGTAAGCGATGCACCTTTACATGGTAGCGTTGAGCTAGTGAAGCTACAGCAACGCTTCACCTCGATGGCAAAAACACGACTAAAGGCAGAAAAGCGACTTATCGATAGCCAAGCATCTTTGCTAGAAAGTAAAAATATCTTAGCAAGCCATATCGAAAATACGCCCTTAGGGTGTATTACTTGGGATACTCAGCTTATTTGTACCGATTGGAATAAATCAGCAGAATTTATTTTTGGCTATAAAAAAGAAGAAGCGATTGGCAAACATGCTTCAGATCTCATTATACCTTTGGAGCGTCGGACTGAAATAAACGACGCCTTCGCTCAGCTAATTAAGACAAAGGCGCCAAAGCGAAAAATAAATAAAAACGTGACTAAATTACGCCTACCCATAATTTGTGAATGGTATAGCACCCCAATTCTTGACCTAGCTGGCAACGTAATAAGCGTAACCTCGTTAGTTCAAGACATTACCAAAAACAAGCATTTAGAAGAAAAACTAAAACTATCCGCAAGTGTTTTTTCTCACGCGAGAGAAGGCATATTCATTACAGATAGCAGCGCAAACATTATAGATGTGAATAAAACCTTCGTTAAAATAACAGGCTATGAGCGAAACGAAGTGTTAGGCAAAAAACCTAATATGTTCAAATCGGGAAAGCAGTCTCCTGAATTCTACCGTCACCTATGGGCATCTATTATAAGCAAAGGTTATTGGGCTGGAGAGATCTGGAACAAACGCAAAAATCATGAAGTTTACGCGCAACTATTAACCGTTAGCGCAGTCAATGATGATGAAGGCAATGTTAAAAATTATATCGCTATATTTAGCGACATTTCTGAAGCGAAAGAACAGCAATACAAATTAGAGCATATGGCACATTATGACGTATTAACTAATTTGCCCAACCGCTCGTTGCTTGCCAAGCGGCTAGATAGAGCCTTGTCTCAATGTAAATCCGATAAAGGATTCGTGGCAGTGGCGCTGCTCGATTTAGATGGTTTTAAAGAAATAAATGATAACTTTGGTCATAGTGTGGGCGACGAACTCCTTGTGATCTTGGCTCACCGTTTAAAAGGAACATTGCGAGAGAGTGACACTATTTCTCGTTTTGGAGGAGACGAGTTTGTTGCGGTATTAGCAAACCTAAAACTACCCCAAGATTTTGCTGCCATTATTGAGAATATGCTGAAAGTTGCATCTGAACCGGTAAAAATTGGTGCGCACCAGCTTAAAGTATCTGCCAGTATTGGGGTGACGCTTTACCCAGCAGATGATACCGATGCTGACCAGCTTATCCGCCACGCCGACCAAGCGATGTATGTGGCAAAACAGAAAGGCAAAAATTGCTATCACCTTTTTGATATAGAGTCTGAGGACGCTATAAAAGCACGCCATGAAATACTCCAGAGCATAACCACAGCCCTTCATAACAGAGAGTTTGTGCTTTACTACCAGCCGAAAGTGAATATGCGCACCGGAGAAATTATTGGTGCAGAGGCTCTCATTCGATGGAAACATCCCGTTAAAGGCATACTTTCCCCTGCAGCCTTTTTACCTTTTATAGAAAATCACCAACTCAGTATAGATATTGGTGAATGGGTTATCGAAGAATCATTGCAGCAATTTAGTCGCTGGAAGCAATTAGGGGTTCACATCCCCATTAGTGTGAATATTTCTGCGCTGCAGATACAGCAAAGAAATTTTCCTATTCGCTTATCTCGTTTGTTGTCCAAAGTACCTAACGTTCCTCCTGAAGCGTTTCAGTTAGAAGTATTAGAAACTAGTAAGCTAGGTGATATTAAAAAAGTCGCGGAAATTATGGATGATTGCGTAAAGCTAGGAGTTACTTTTGCTATTGATGACTTTGGAACGGGTTATTCCTCTCTCACTTACTTAAGACGATTACCGGCAAAAGTCATCAAGGTAGACCAAACCTTTGTGCGTGACATGTTAATCGACCCAGAAGATAGAGCCATTGTGGTGGGTGTTATCGCCCTAGCTAAATCGTTTAATCGACGTGTTATTGCTGAAGGGGTGGAAACTATTGATCATGGCACATCATTGTTAAATTT
>MDTG01336254.1_pt1 | contig 12578 bp, 10 predicted proteins | sample 811421 | NCBI WGS metagenome assembly MDTG01 (sample SAMN05326645, study PRJNA326480) | marine metagenome | isolation source: seawater | place: Pacific Ocean: South East | collected 2011 | reverse complement strand
GGTCATGGTTGTTGGAGGTGGTGACTCTGCAATGGAAGAAGCAACATTCCTCACAAGATTTGCAACCAAGGTAACTCTTATTCATCGAAGAGATGTATTTCGTGCATCTCAAGTGATGTATGACAGGGCTGCTGCGCATGAGAAGATTGAGATTAAACCATTTAGACAGGTCAAGAAATGGCTGTCTGATGATTCTGGACTTACCGGTGCAATAATTGAAGATCCAAGAGACGGTACGGAAGAAGAAATCAATGTAAGTGGCGCTTTTATTGCAATAGGACACAAACCAATCACCGGTTTCTTGGAAGGCCAGCTTGAAACTGATGATGAAGGATATCTTCTTCATCACAACCATACAATGACTAGTATAGATGGCGTATTTGCAGCAGGTGACGTTGTAGACACAAGGTACAGACAGGCAATTACTGCTGCGGGTATGGGTTGCCAAGCGGCTATCGATTGTGAAAAGTGGCTAGAAGACAACGTCCATTGAGGCTTACAGATGGTTGATTTTGAGCGCCATTCAAGGCATATTACATTGCCAAATGTTGGTATTGAAGGACAAACTAAACTATCTCAAAGCAAGATTCTCTGCGTAGGTGCGGGTGGCCTAGGTAGCCCAGTCATCCAATACCTTGCGGCAGCAGGAGTTGGGAAAATTACTGTAATTGATGATGATGTAGTTAATCTCTCAAATTTGCAGCGTCAGGTTATACACAGAACACCTGATGTCGGAATACCAAAAGTTGAGTCTGCAAAACGATTCGTAAATGATCTAGATCCTAAAATCGAAATAATTCCACTTGCAAAGAGATTAACTGAAGAAAATATTGAATCTATTTTTGCAAATCAAGACGTAATAGTGGATGGAACTGACAATATTAAAACCAGATATTTGATAGATGAAATGTCAAAAAAACTAGGAAAACCATGGGTTTATGGTTCAGTCTATAGATTCGAAGGGCAGGTGTCAGTTTTCAATTATCAAGGAGGTCCATCATACTCTGACTTGTTTCCAGAGGCCCCTCCAGATGAATTAATTCCCAACTGTGCAGAAGCAGGAGTCTTTGGTGCATTAACTGGAATTATTGGATGTTTGCAAGCAACAGAAGTGATTAAAATTCTGATTGGAATTGGACAGCCATTGGCAGGACGACTGTTGATTTATGATGCATTAGAGTCTAAGCAGAGGTTGCTTAAGTTTGGAAATATTGAACACAAGCAAGTTGAAAAACCGGTTGCGCGCCCAGAACCATTGATGATAAGGCGAGTAGACGCTTCCGAGGCGATTTCCTTGATGGAAGGCGGATGGAGTCCAAAATTTTACGATGTAAGAAGTGAAATGGAATGGATGGAGGCAAGAATTTCTGGTGCAGAGTATCTTTGTGCACATACCGACATCTTATCCATGGCAGAAGATTTGCCTAAGGATAAGGATATCCTGATTCATTGTAGGTCTGGTGTTAGGTCTGAACTGGCTATAGCACAATTAATCTCGATAGGATTTGACGCTGAAAAAATGTATAACCTCGAAGGAGGAATTATTGGTTGGGCTCAAATTAAACCAGATGGCATAATTCAAGGCTGATTTGAGTATTTTTTGCTCAAACTTCAAGTTGTCTATATGGCGCCATAATATTGTGCCGAAATTGATCGTTGCCGACGAAAACGAAGGTCGGCGTGGTTTACTCGCTAATACACTAGAGCGAGCAGGCTTTGAAATTACAAGGGCAGGTACCCTAAGACAAGCAGAGGGCACGGCTCTTGCGACTATGCCTGAGGTTGTTTTATTCGATGGCGAATGGGGATCAGGTGACCCAATTGATTCTGCACAGAGATTAATGTCTGACCCCGAATTTGCCTTCAAATGCAGAATTGTTGTACTTTCAAGAAATAGTTCTCAAGATTATCTTGTCTCCGCCGCAAGGGCTGGAATTCACGAAGTGATAACAAAACCAGTAGACATGAATGAACTAATTGCGCAATTGGAAAAACATTCGATGAAAAGATTTGTGCCTCCTCCAGCAAATGTTGAAAATGCAGCAGGCACCCAAAGAGGTGGAACATTTGATGTTTCCATGGCAATGAACGATGGAAAATGGGCTCTTCCTGTACTAAAAGACTTAGTCACACCCGATAAAATTAGTATTGAGTTTGTCAATGAAATACTTAATCAGTTAGGTGAAGAGGGAATCGAAGTTGATGAGGGAATAGATCCTAATCTGATGTCAAATGTTCTGCGAATTGCTCTTAATAATATCGTAAGCGATTCGGATAAAAATCTTGTATCTAATCCACAGGGTGGCATTTCTGCTTCAAATCTTCCTTCTAAGAAGAAGGGAAACACCTTGGGTTCAGGAGCTGGTGTTTCTGCCAGAACTGGTGGTTCTTCTATGGAAGAAATACTCCAAAACCAAGTGGATGCTCTTACCGAAGATATTGAGAGTAAAATGGATGGAATTCTCGAAGAAAGCCCGGAATTCGTAGCAATGTTAGACGACCGTGAAAAAACAGTCATAGATCCAGCGGTACTGAAATTTACTAGACTAGTTGCTGAAAGTGCTTATGAGTTGATGTGGGATTTAGGAAGACCGGGTAATGTTACAGACCTAACCTTGATGACAAGGGTTGAAGATATCACAGAAATGCTGGGTGATGTAATTTCTTCGTTACCCGAAGGAGAGGAAGAATGATGGATGAGACCTCAAAAAAGTGGGCATTTTGGGCATTATCATTTGCCTTTTTAGTTGATTTTTTGGGTTACGCATTCATAGTGCCAATTTTACCTTCCTGGAAGGCTCAGTTTGGATTATCGAACACTGAAGCAACAGCGCTTGTATCATTATGGGCTGTACCACTCTTTTTTCTTGGTCCAAAAACAGGAAGACTAACCGATAGATTTGGGGCGGGGAAAACAATTTTATTTTCCCTATTTGCGCTTACAATCGCTGCCCTTCTCTATATCGTAGCAATGAGAATTACCGTAATTGATGGGTTTTATGTTTTGGCTGTAGCAAGATTACTTCACGGCGCTTCAGGAGCAGGAATTATGACAGCAGGATTTGCTGCTGCAAGTGATATTTGGCCAACTAATTTCGGCGAAATATCTGGGAAACTTATCGCAATGGCAACTATCGGTGGTTTACTTGGACCTGTAATTGGTGGTGCAGCATACACCGTTAACGAGGAATTTGCATTCTTTGGTTTGGCGTTGATAACTGCCCTCGTGATACCTCTTGTTTATGTCACGACTAAAGAATTAGGTCAAGGCGGTCAGCCTGCACAAGGATCAGTTCCTCTCAAGGTGTTTATTCAAAATCCAGTACTATTCAGAATTGGAGTTTTGGTGACAATGACGACTCTAGCAACGGGAGCACTGGAAGCAGGAGTCCCTCTTTTCTTAGCAGATAATTTAGGTTTGAATGCAGCATGGATTGGTGCAGTATTACTCGTTATGGTTGTTGCTCAAGGTTTAGGCGGCTGGATGTGGGGATACCTCGTAGATAGAAATGGTCCAGTTAGATACATGATATTCGGTTGGTGTTTAGTGACCATATCTCTGATTGCTGCGGGATATGTAGCACACTCTATTTCTGATAAAACACTAGCAGCGTACATGATTATTGTTTTGCTGGGAATGTTCCAATTCGCAATATCAGCAGCTCAAGTACCTATGTTGCCAATAATTGACACTGCTACTTCGCAAGTATATGGTAAAGGCGGAGCAGGATTGGCATTTGGTGCATTCGGTACCGCATGGGCTGCAGGGACAATCATCGGACCGCTAGTGATTGGTCCAGTTTTTGATTACACTAATTCTTGGGGAATTACATTAGGAATTTTAGCAATTCCAATGCTAGCCGGATTGATAATTACCATATTCAATTCACAATTGTTGCACGATTGCTATTCAGAAGAGATGGAAAAACGTCTGGAATCAGAATAGTCTCTCAATGGGATGGCTGATAAAACAACCCCTACTCGGAGTGTTGGGTTGAGTTATGGTTCAAGGGGAATTGCCGACCATCAGGGGTAAAGATTGGAGCCCCAAGTCACCTATTGAATTTTCAAATCCATTGCCTGCTGATGCAGCAAAAACCGAGGTTCTTCGATATACTGCAGAGAGACATGATGGGCATTTGCAACTCGTTGGAGCAGTTTGGGATTACGTAATTAACTCGGAAACGTCATTTGATGGGAAAGAATGGTTTGAGTTTTCAAACCGATTCATGGATGCTCTAAAACAAGGCCTCAGTGGCAGATTGAAGGTTGCTGGGCTGTCTCAAGGAGAGATAATTCCAAGAAGGAATGCAGAGGTGCACCTAGAAAGAAGAGGCAACCACTTCTTGATTAATATCAAATTGACATTAAGAAGGCTAGCTCATTACATGTCTGCTAATTTGGAACAAAGACTTGAATGGCAAAGAATGATGACTAGAACAAGAGCATTAGATACCCATCTGAAAGATGTTTTTGTTAATGGCATGGATACTCCTGATGGAGGCAAATTTGGCGGTAAGGGTTTCCGCTCAACTTGGCAAGAAGCATGTGTAGCAGCCGCTACGGCATTGAAACGGTTCCCTGAAAATGAAAAAGGATCTGACTACACTGGTGATTTCGTTGCCCCGATGATAAGAGATATTGGCTTATGTATGGCAATGGGTGACACCGTGAAAGACCTAATGACAGCACAAATGGGAAAGAAGGATTCTATTATGGATGGTGGAATTGACGGTGCTGGTGGAAGAGACTTACACGTCGGGTGTTTCCATAGGGGAATACTGCCACCAACTGCGCCATTGCCTATCGCTTCAGTCACCATGACTGGTATGGCATTATCTGCGTGGAAGCAAAATTTGGACAGGTTTCATGTTGCTTGTATAGGCGAGGGCTCGTCATCTTCAGGTGAATGGTGGGAAGCACTAAATTTTGCATCCACCAGAGGACTCCCAATCACCTACATCCTACAAAACAATCAAATTGCGTTAGACACACCTCCAGTCAACCAGTCTAATACAGAACTCTGGGCGGATAAAGCGGTTGCTATGGGTATGCCATCATGGACAATAGATGGCTCCGACCCTGCCGCTTGGCATGCGTCTGTCGCGATGGCGAGAGAATTTGCTATGCAAGGTGGAGGCCCAACTTTGATTCATGTTGAAACAATGAGAGGTTGTGGCCACGCTCATCATCATGACGACCTATATCTTGGCTCTGCCACTGGAACTCCACCAGGTTATGTAGATAGAGATTTATTGGAATACTGGGAACAAAAAGACCCAATTCCAACTCACAGAAATCTACTATTGTCGTTAGGTGTAACTGAAGAAGAATTACTTGAAATGGAATCAGAAGAGGAAGAATTGGTTGACTCTGCTAGAGCTGAAGTAGAGGCCATGGATTGGCCTGACCCAAAAACAGTTACAATCGGCGTAACCTCAATTCACGATGCAGATACTCACTATGACCATTTACAACGTTTAACAGGTTCAAAAATCGCTGAAGAGCACCACTCAGAACTGCAAGTGGGCGAATGCTTACTTAATTACGTTGAATCAGGTGGTTGGACTTATTCAAGGGCTATTCAGCAGGCCATGTGCGACATAGCAGAAAGATATGGTGATGACACAATTTTCATGGGAGAAGACATGGAAGTAGCAGGTGCCTTTGGTATGAATATACCACTGAAAGCGAATGGGCATCAAGACAAATTACTAGACATGCCACTTTGTGAAGCGGTAATCATTCATTCTGCCACAGGCGCTGCATTATCTGGAATGCGGCCAATGGCTGAAATTCAATTTGGCGGTTTTGCTGCACTTGCTCACAATGCATTGATCAATAATGCTGCAATGCTTAGATGGAGATGGGGTGCGAAAGTACCTATGACAGTTAGGATACCATTGGGGGCAAGAACTCGAAGCGGCCCATTCCATGCGAACATGATTGAGTCCTGGTATGCAAATGACCCAGGATTGATTGTTGTCGCACCAGGAACTCCTCAAGATGCCTATGATTTGTTGGTTGAGGCTGCAGCCATCGATGATCCAGTGTTGTTTTTGGAACATATTGGACTCTATGGTTTGAGAGGTGGAAAGACAGGCTGGGGTCAGAATATTAACCAAAACGTAGAAACAGAATCAGTCAATAAAGCAGTTGAAAATGGAACATCCTTCAAGATTGGGAAGTCAGAAGTAATTAGGGGAGGAGAAGACCTTACCTTGCTAACATGGGGTTCAATGCTTCATGTAGCAAAAGAAGTTGCTGATAAATTGTCATCTGAAAATATTGAAATAGAAATCATCGATGCTAGAACTTTGATTCCATTTGACGCTGAAACCTGTGTTTCAAGTGTAATAAGAACTGGCCGCCTGGTTGTTTTGCAAGAAGGACAATGGTTTGGAGGAATTGGCCATTCTATGTTATCAAGAATCCTTGAGGATGCATTTTACGCATTAGAATCAGTACCTGTTGTAATTGGTGCACTCGACACACCTGTGCCGTTTTCTCCACCTCTTGAAAACCATACGATTCCAAACGCTTCGCATGTAGAAGATGTTATTCGTCGTTTGATTGGATAATGAAATTTGATAAGACCGCTCCAACAACAGGAACTACGATATATAGTGCTAAATCTCCTGCATCTGTAACTATATTTGGCCCAATACTCCTTGCAGGGTTCATACTAGCACCTGTGAATTTACCAAATGAATATGCTAAGGTTCCAACCATAATTCCAACACCTAGTGCTAATGTTGGTAGTGATACATCATGATTTACTAGGACATGTATTGAATACATCAATAGGAATGTTATACAGATCTCGATTATAATTGCTTCAGAGTAGGGTACTGAAACTTTTGTAGCCCCATCCATCACAATTAGAGCTGCAACAAATCCTCCAAAGCATTGAGCGGTTATATATCCTGGCAAATATTTACTTTCAAGGTCACCCTTTGCAGCAAATGCGATGGATACGGCAGGATTGATATGTGCTCCAGAAATTGGTTGAAATAGTAATATAGCAATCGTTACAGATGTTCCAAATGCAATGCTGATCATGATTGGACTCCAACCAAGAGCGATTGAACCACATCCAAAAAGAACCATCAAAAAGGTACCTAGAAACTCGCTAAGATACCTGTTCATGAAATTGCCCAGAAGAATTCATTAGTTTGTTTTTTGCATATATGAGAACCATCAAAGAGGTGTACTTTGTCCGATTAACATGGAGGGAGAAAAGGTCAAGGAACAAGGCCTTGGCTCCCTACTCCAGTGGAACGCTTTTATTATTGCCTTAGCGTTGTTCGTGACCCTTTTCATACTAGAAGGAATTACAGCAGTGAATGATTGGACAAACATTGGGATTCTTTTATTGTTGGTTGTAATTGCAATGGCATTGCTAATAACCAGTGCAGACTTTTTCGTCGAAGGTGCAAAAGGTCTTGCTCGAAGGGTTGGAATGGCTGAGGTTGTTATTGGATTGACTATAGTCAGTATCGGAACGTCACTCCCTGAAATTCTTGTTACAGCAACAGCATCTGCGACCTCTGAAAGTGATCCAGCGCTTATGGATTTAGCAGTTGGAAACATATACGGTTCAGTGCTTGTTCAAATCACATTGGTATTAGGTATAGTCGTGGCTTACAAGCCTCTTGAGATAAGGCCTGCATGGCTTCGTCGAGATGGACTTTTGATGCTAGCCTCAGTTCTAATGCTTTCAGGACTATTATGGGAAGGCGGTGGATTAAGTAGAGTTGAAGGAGCAATTCTTTGTCTTATTTACTTGCTATACCTTTTTTGGTTGTTATCAAACAAGGACAAAATCAGGGAAGATGAATTAGAACTAGTTGATGAGATAAAAACATCTGAATTTTCTTGGAGCGCAACAGCATACGGTGTCATGGTAATTCTTGGTCTTGCTTTAGCAGTTTATGCAGCCTCGCAATTGGTAAATTACGCTGCAGAAATAGCATACAAACTTGACGTGCCACATGCTGTAGTAGGTACTACTGTTTCAGGATTAGGTACATCATTACCGGAATTAACAGTCGCGATGATTGCGGTAAGAAAGAGCCAGGGAGTTGCTATTGGTACGCTAATAGGCTCCAACATCACAGATCCTCTCCTTTCAATTGGAATAGCAGCACTTATCTCGCCGATTTCTATTACCTCTGCATCATATGATTTGACAATGTATCTGATAATTCCAGCTACTCTAATCGCTGTGAGTGTATGTCTTGCAATGATGTGGTCTGGATTTACTTTCAGTCGCTTGGAAGGCAGTATTTTGATTGGGCTTTATGCAATTTTCATAATTTTGATTGAATTAGAGAGACAGGGATACATAACTGTCGGATGATAGTACTGCTTATTCAGTATGGCCCTATGGGCTATTCATGGTCGACTTCCAATTAGATGAAATGCAGGAGATGCTTCGTGAATTGGCTCATGAATTTGCAGTTGATGAAATCAGGCCAAATGCAGAACATTGGGATTTAGATTCTGTATATCCAAAAGAAGCAATCAAAGCCGCACATGAAATGGGTTTGCTAAATTTACATATTTCCGAAGAATACGGTGGGCCTGGACTAGGAACAATGGAAGAAGTTCTTGTCAATGAAGAGCTTGCTTGGGGAGATCCAGGTTTTGCTACTGCAGCGTATGCAACCGCTCTTGCTTGCGCTCCTGTAATTACTGGAGCCACAGATGAACAAAAAGAAAAGTACCTCAGGATGGTTGCTGAGGATGGCGCTCTAGCATCGTATGCGGTTACTGAACCTGGAGCAGGTTCTGATGTTGCTGCATGTAAAACGCATGCTGTCAAAGATGGCGATGAGTATGTTATGAATGGTTCAAAAATGTGGATAACCGGTGCAGGATATGCAGATTGGTTCTTTGTTTTAGCAAAAACTGATCTAGATGCAGGATACAAAGGAATGTCCGGGTTTATCGTTGATGCAAATTCCCCTGGACTGACTCTTGGAAAAAAGGAAAACAACATGGGGCAGCGATGTTCTGATACACGTTCTATTTCTTTCGATGATCTCAGAATACCGGCAGAAAATTTAGTTGGTGGTAGTGAATCTGGCGGTTGGATGAATGCAATGAAGGCTTTTGATATGTCAAGACCAAATATCGCAGCCCACGCAACCGGTCTTGCAAGGGCTGCATATGAGCACTCGCTACAATATTCAAGTGAACGGCAGACATTCGGTAAGCCACTACACAAACACCAAGCAATACAATTTATGCTTGCAGATATGAAAACTAAGATCGAAGCATCTAGAATGTTGACTTGGAAATCAGCATCCGACTTCGACCGTGGAGTTCTAAACACAGAATCAGCAGCGCATGCAAAAAGATTTTCTGCAGACACAGCAATGGAAGTAACTACCGATGCAGTCCAAGTTTACGGTGGATATGGGTACTCAGAAGAATATCCAGTTGCACGATTGATGAGAGGCGCAAAAGTAATGCAAATCTATGAAGGAAGCAGCCAAGTTCAGAGAATGATAATTGGAAGAGAGATTACCAAAGGTTTGTGATCGTATGGCAAAATCAGTCCCCGCCATTATCTTGGCTGCGGGAGCATCAAAAAGATTGGGACAACCAAAAGCGCTGGTACAATGGGAAGGCGAATCTTTAGTTTCAAGGGCTGCAAGGCTACTCTTCGAATCAAAATGCAATCCAGTCATAGTGGTGACACGTGCCGAATTACAAATTGATGTGGTATTAGAGACAGAAAATGCGAGCGTAATAGTAAATCCTAATCCGGAATTAGGAAGAACAGGTTCACTACAACTAGGCCTAAAGAGCCTAATTTCAGAATTAGGAAGGACACCGCGTAAAGTGTTGGTCGCCCCTGTGGATAGGTGCGGATGGGATATTGAAACAATCTCATCACTTATCGAATGTGACAAAAATACTAGTCCAATTCCGAGTGGCCATCCACTTTTGTTGACAGACATTGATGTTGTTTTGGGTCTTTCAAAAGATGCTTCACTGAGGGACAACATCGAAATTCAAAGAATTCAAGCATCAGGAAAACACATGAATATAGATACTCCTCAGGATCTGGAGGGTTTGCTATGACTGCTAGAGTTATGCGATGGGCATTGTCCGAGTTGGAAAAAAACTCCAAAGTAGCCATTGCTAGTGTGGTCTCAACAGCTGGTTCGGTTCCAGGCAAAATAGGAGCTAGGTTGGCAATATCTGAAAACGGAATCAGTGGAACAATTGGTGGGGCTGGTTTAGAAATGATTGTCTCTAAGTCTTTGAATGATATGTTGATTGATGCTACTAAACCAATAGGAAAGGTAGAGGTATTCGGCTTGAATAAAGGTGCTAAGGGCTATGAAGTAAGACCTCTTGATAGTCTATGCGGGGGGCGTGTAACCGTCGCAATGGAGGTTCTGATACCGATGCCACATATTCTACTGATGGGGGGAGGTCATTGCGCGAAAGCGATTGCAGAAGCCTGTATTCCTCTAGATTGGAATTATTCTGTTCAGGATTCTAGGGCTGAATACGCAACGATTGAAGGAGCAAAAGAAACTCATCACTCATGTCCTGGCGACTTCCTGGAGAGTGAAAGTCAAGAATCACTCTCTCGATTTAGTGATATTCTTCTTTTAGGCCATGATTGGAAAGAAGATGAAGAACGCTTGATAGGACTATTGAAAATGAATTTCAAAGGCCGCTTAGGTGTGATTGGTTCGAAATCGAAGTGGAGAGCATTCTCTGAAATCGCCATACAGAATGGAATTTCAAAGGAATCTCTAGATGCAGTTACATGTCCAATAGGTCTTGAGATAGGTGCAGAAAGTCCAGAGGAAATTGCTATTGCAGTACTTGCTCAAATAATGAAAGATTTCAAAGGAATCAACGATTGAAAAGATTTGATTTGTAGTATCTCAGTTCTTCAATCGATTCAATGATATCATCTAATGCTCTATGAGATTCCTTTTTCTCAAATTTAGGAATCTCTGGGTTCCATCTTTTTGTTAATTCTTTGATCGTTGAAACATCGATAATTCTGTAATGTAGCAAATCCAACACCTCAGGCATTTCTTTTGCTAAGAATACTCTGTCATTGTGGATTGAATTGCCACACAATGGAGGAGTGCCTATTTCTATATATTTTTCAATGAACTCACAAGTTTGTTTACAGGCGTCTTCTAAAGTAACTCCCTCAGACCTAATTCTATCTACTAAACCGGAGGCATTGTGGTGAGTTGTATTCCATTCATCCATTGAAGCAAGTAATTCTTCGCTTACAGTTATTGCTAAATTTGGTCCTGTAGCTATTATTTCTAAATCGCTGTCAGTTATGATTGTTGCAATCTCGATTATGGATTCAGTTTCAACATCCAAACCAGTCATTTCTAAGTCAATCCAGACCATCTCTCCTGCCATAATTAACCCAACCAAAAGTCGTTATTGTATTGATTGTTATTATTCAATTAATTCGGCGTTCACAACTTCATCGATATCCGAATCATTGTTGTGGCGTTGAATCTCACCATCGTCATTTTTCAATACTACAATCATCAAAATTATACCCAGAATTAGACCTGCAACTATCGATCCATAAAGGATGTATTCAGGGGATTCTTCGGAAGCCGTTGTTACAACTGAGCCTTCCATTAAAGCGACATCTATTGACAATAATGGGCTAGATGTTGCTCCATCTAGGGCTCTCATGGAAATGGTGTGATTTCCAAACATTTCCAAACCTGGAAGATGCTCAAGTTCATGCCTAATTTCATCGAAGGTAAGGATAACGTATTTTTCATATTCATATGAATGAATGTTAGACCATGAATCTCTTAGGTCATTACTCATCCATTGAACAGTGTCTACATTTTCACTCAGTTCGACCCTTATTGATTGCCCGTCCATTAATTGGTGGTGACCATCGATAATCTCCATGTCATTAATTGTAAGAGTGAGGTTAGCGTTGAATGAATATTGTTGATTATATTCTGCTGCCTCAATTACAGATTCCAATGCATTGACATGTCCGTGACCGTAGACGTTATTTTGTCGATTTTTTGGAATCAGATCTTCCATACACGGTTCATTTGCACCCATGTAATGGCATTGCCTGTATGTTGCAGTTTCCTGCATAATATTTCTAATATCAAACGGAGATAAATCCGGGTTCGCCTGTAACATGAGAGCCCCAACACCTGCCGCACCTGGTGTTGCCATACTTGTTCCACTCATTCCGGTATATTGGTCACCGGTATTATATGCAACAGACATGATGCTGCTACCCATGTATGCCACATTTGGTTTTACTCTACCTTCTTCTGTAGGACCTTGGCTTGAGTAAACTGCAATGGATGTATCCTTGTCAAGTGCACCAACAGTAATTACGTCTTCAGCAGAACCTGGTGTTCCAATTTGGGCACTGACTCCATTATTGCCTGCAGCAATGTAGAGAGCGATTCCTGCTCTAACCATTTCGTTAGCTTGGCGGTTTACACTGTCTTCTTCGGATGAAGTCCATTCGATTGCACCTGGGCCTCCAAGACTCATTGAAGCGATTCTTGTGTTGTACTTGTGCATTG
>MDTG01213102.1_pt1 | contig 12578 bp, 11 predicted proteins | sample 811421 | NCBI WGS metagenome assembly MDTG01 (sample SAMN05326645, study PRJNA326480) | marine metagenome | isolation source: seawater | place: Pacific Ocean: South East | collected 2011 | reverse complement strand
GTATTTCAAATGACACTCCTACATGAGATTGAGCTGCAAGATTATATACCTCATCAGGCTTAACTTTTTGAATTAGATTAAATATAGAAATTGAATCTGTAATATCCCCATAATGTAAAAAGAAGCTGGTTTTTTTTACTAGGGGATCTGCATAAATGTCATCAATTCTATATGAATTTAAAGTTGAGTTTCGTCTTTTCACACCATGAACAATATATTTTTTTTTTAATAATAATTTAGATAGATAAGCACCATCTTGTCCTGTAACCCCAAAAATTAATGCAGTTTTTTTCATTTTTAATTAAATGGTTTATTGAATTATACTAATAGTTAAATTAATAAAAAAATCTATACTTAAAAAGTGTTTTAATTGCCTTAAATCCATCAACATAAGTAATTTTTTTTCCATCTTGATAAGTTCTTCCAAAATATTTAATTGGAACCTCTTTTATTTTAAGTTTTTTTAAACCAATTTTAGTAGTAATTTCTGGGCAAAAACTAAAGTCATTTTCTTTTAATTTAATACTTTTAAAGATTTTGCTTTGAAACATTTTGTAACACGTGTGTGCATCAGTTAAATTTTGATTATTAATTATATTAGATAAGATAGTTAAAACGTGATTATAAAAAATTCTCATAAATGAAGAAAAATTTTTTGAAAAATATCTATTTTTACCTAATACACGTGAACCATAAACCACTTTGAACCCCTCATCTATGGACTTTAAAAGTTTTCTATAATCTAATGGATCATATTCTAGGTCTCCATCTTGAATTATCACCACATTCCCAGTTACGTGCTTTTGGGCTGTTTTTATTGCAGCCCCCTTACCTGAATTTTTTCTGTGTAATATCAATTTTGTAATTAAGTATTTATTTTGTTTCAGAATTTTAGTAGTTCCATCTTTTGATCCATCATCAACAACGATTATTTCTTTGTTTATTTCCTTTAATTTGTTAATTTTTTTTAGTATCTGAATAATTGTCTTTTTTTCGTTGTATACAGGAACAATAATAGTTAATTTCAATTTAGATTTTTTCATGTAATGGACATATTGCTTTTTTCTCTACTAACAAATTCTATATATTATTGTGCCGGAAGACTATTTATTTCTCAAAATAATTCAAATTTTTCTAATCAATTTAATATATATTTTCAAGGTATAATAATAATTTCTTTTATAGCATTAATATTAAATTTTTTTGTAAAACTAAGTCCACAAATCAACAGTATAATTTATATCCTAATATTAAGTTTATTTATTATAAAATTTAAAAACAAATTTAATCTAAATGATCTTTCCTTTTTAATACTTTCTTCGTTAATTACGTTTTTTCTAATAATTTTTAGTACGATTAACCGACCTGACGCTGGATTATACCATTTACCATTTATTTCTATACTTAATGAACATAAAATAATATTGGGCTTGAGCAATATTCATCACAGATTTGGGCATACCTCAATTTTACAATATTTATCGGCTATAAATAATAATTATTTATTTAAAGACAATGGTATTAGCATACCTATAGCTAGCCTAGTTTCATTTTTTTATATTTATTTTTTTAGTGATGTTTGGAAAGTTATAAAAAAAAAGGAGCTACCAAATTTAGGAAATATTTTTTCGTTATTTATTATTATTTATATTTCTTATAAGATAACAAGATATAGTAGCTTTGGAAATGATGTAATACCTAATTTAACATTCTTTTACCTAACTTCATACATTTTAAAAAATAATTTTGATAATATAAATGTAAACAAAGTAATTTTAATATCAGTATTTATATTCATTAATAAACCAACTTTAGGAGTTGTATTTATTATTCCAGCTATAATATTTTTTATTAAAGAAAATATTAAATTTAAACAATCCTTTAAACTATTTTACTCATTTCCATTAATTTTATTATATCTATGGCTGATAAAAAATTTATTAGTATCTGGATGTGCAATATTTCCTGCTAAAGTAAGTTGTATAGACAATCTACCATGGACGAATAATACTCAAATTATTAATTCAAATATTGAGGGTCATGCATGGTCAAAAGGTTGGCCAGATAGAAAAAATAAAAATATAAAAATGATCGATTTTAATAAAAAATTTAATTGGATTGAAGCATGGAGCAGCAAACATTTAAAATATATACTTAAAATAATTATTCCGTATATAGTTGTGACATTGATAATAACTTTTTTTATTAAGAAATATTTAATTTCACATAAAAAAAAAGATGAAGACCTAAACAAAAGAATTTTTCTTTTAATAACAACTAGTTTTCTTTGTCTTCTATCTTTTTTTCTTATCTTTCCAATTTATCGTTACGGGTATTCTTTTTTAATTACATTTATTTTGCTTATTATTATGTTGATGCTAAAAGACAGCTCATTTTTGAATAAAACTTCAAATCTATTTAAATTTGTTTTTGTAATCTCTATCATTGTTATTTCTTTAAAACAGTTTCAAAAGATTTATAATAATTACAATAATGATAGATGGCCAAATATCTATACTTTAAACGAAAATAAAAAAAATCAATTTAAAAGTTTAAATATTGGAGAAAATTTTTCTTATTACCAATCTGTTTTTGGAGAAAATTTGTGTATGTATTCTAATTCACCATGCACATCATACCCCGTACCAAAAAATATAAAGCACGAATTAATGCTTGGTTATTCAGTTTTAATCGTAAATTAGTTCTTAAAAAAAAATCATTTATTTGATTAAATTTTTCAATTTATAGTCACCTATTTTAAAATAGATTTTTAAAAAATAAAAAAAGATAAATAAAAATTTATAATGTCTCATTAAAATACTTAAATCTTCTTTTAATTTTAAACCTATGTTTTTTATGTTTGTACTTAAACCGCCATATTCCATACATACAGAATTGAAATTCAAATGTTTTATTTTGTTAAAATTTTTACTCATTCGTATAATGAAATCTATATCTGATGAAATCTTAAATGATAAATTATAAAACCCAATCTTTCTAAAAAGGCTCTTTTTTATAAATAAGGTTGTATGGGGTATTTTAAATAAGTTAAATTTTGTTATCTCTGATATCTTATGATTCCAAAATCTGACTATATTTTTTTGCTTTTTAAAAATTAGATTGCTATAAAATATTCTTGTATTTTTATTTATACTTCTACTAATTCTTTCTAATACATATTTATTAACAAATATATCGCCACTATTTAATACTCCAACATATTCACCACTACTTAATTTAATACCATAATTTAAACTTTCATAATAACTTACATCATGTCTTCTTATTAATTTAAAATTTTTATTCGAGATAATCTTTTTAATCTGAAAAAATGTTCCGTCTGTTGAGTTTCCATCTATAACAATATACTCAAAATTTTTAAAATTTTGATCTAAAACACTTCTAATAGTTTTGATAATTCCTTTTTTATCGTTTTTTACGATAGTTAATATTGTAAACTTAGCTTTCATTTTTTTTTAATTTATCAATGTAAAACAGAAAAAAACCTAACATATAAAACAAAATTGAGGCATTGAAGGTTGTAAAAAATGAACCTGATGGCTTTAGAGGAAACATTACAGCCAACAACAAACTTCCAATACCTAAAACAATATATTTTTTTTTATTTTCTGAATGTTTTTTTAAATTTAAAACTTTATAAAAAATCATAGAAAAAAAAGTTAAAAAGAATAGTAATCCTATTATTCCATTTTCACTTAAAAATTCCATAGCATAATTATGTGGATGCATAGAACACGCTCTAAAGTTTCTGTATTTATCTCTGTTCTCAATTGTTTTTTTATCTATATTTGTATCTTTGCATTTAAATCTAAAACTTTTATATCCATGTCCTATCAAAGGTTTTTCTAAAAACAACTCATAAGCAGCCTGATAATGATAACTCCACGGATTGTTTTTTACTTTATCAATTAAACTTACTTGACCTTTCGGGATTACATCAAAAAAATTAATGTATCTTGATTTTAAAAAATGAGAATTTTGTACAACAACAAATAATATTGTAAAAAATATAAAGTTTAAAATTAAGAAATTAATTATCTTTATTTTTTTTTGAAGAAAAAAAAATAATAATATACATATTAAAAATACTAGTAATGCATTTCTTTCACCAGTTAAGAGAATGAAAAGAAATAAAATAAATAGGTATGTGTAAATTATTATTTTAAAAAAATTTCTTTCTTCAAATTTTTTAACATCTTTAGCTAGAAAAAAAATTAATAATCCAATCTGACTTAAATATGCTCCCGCTATAAGTTCGGTGCCAAATACTCCAGAAAATCTAACACAGTTGTTTTGGTTTATGTCACACATCCCTGGTAAAAATCCAAAGATATTTTCACCAATATTGAATTGATAAAAAATATCCAAACCTATCAAAATTATTAATAATAAGTTTAAATAGACAAAAAGATTGAAATTTTTTTTTGTAATATTTTCTAAGGATATAAAGACTGCAAAAGTAAGTAACAAATATCTATAATTGGCTAATGATTTTAGTGATGTTTCTAAATCATTGAATTGAACTACGGAGTTAATAAAAATAAAGCCAAAAAAAATTATTATAAATTTAACTAAACTATCTTCAAAAAAAAAATAATTTTTTTTAATTAATATATATAATATGGAAATAGCACTAATAATGGCTAAAGTCGTATTAATAGCTGCACTTCTTAAAACTATTATTAGTGGAAAAATTAAAACAAAAAAATATAAAATTTTCTGAATTTTATTAAAATTTATAATACTCATCTGATAATTATCTTCTAAAAAAGATTATCAATCTATATCTTTTTAACAATATTTTATATATTAAATGTAAAAGATATTTCACTATGAAAAAAATTTCAAATGATATTAGATTTTAGTTTAATTTTAATAATTTTCCTAATTCATTTTTTTGTTTTTAAAAATAAAGAAAAAATTTTCGGCAGCTATTTTTTAGATATACCTGATCAAAAAAGAAAAATTCATCAAAAGTCGACTTATTCAATTGGTGGTCATTTTGTAATCTTTTCATATCTTACTTTTTTACTCTTTTCTTTTGACAACGACTTAAATGAAAAGCTTTTACTTCTTTTTATTTTTGTAAGTATTTTTTTAGTCGGGATTTTTGATGATTTAAAAAATTTAAACCCTTATCTCAAAATAACGCTTATATTAATTATTTATTTAATATTAACTTATTTTGATAATAGTTTTTTATTAAAGCAAATTTATTTTGAAACATTCGAGAAAAACTTATATTTTGGATATTATAGTTATTTTTTATCATCATTATGTGTTTTACTTCTTATCAATGCCATTAATTTAATTGATGGAATTAATGGATTAGCAATGATGATATTTATTATTTTCTACTTATTTTTGTACTATTTTTTAAAAATTGATTTTAATATTTTTATTTTGATTTTCTATTTATTTATTTTTTATAACATTTGTAAGGGGAATTATTTTTTAGGTAATTCTGGTTCATTAATTATTGGAGCTTTGATAGGTTTTTTTACAATAAAAGCATACAATACAGGTTTCGATATTAAAAATTCGTCAAACTCAGCTGAAGATATTTTTATTCTTTTTTTAATTCCAGGAATAGATATGTTGAGGTTATTTGTACAAAGAATTATTAATAAAAAAAATCCTTTTAAAGCTGATAAGTCACACCTACATCATTTACTTATAAAAAAATTTTCTTTGCAAAAAATTTTATTTTCATATTTTTTAATAATTTTTTCTAGCTCATATTTAGCTTTTGGTGACTATTTACCAGAGATATTAATTATATCATTAATTACAACTATCTATTTTTTAACATTTTTATTATTAACTGAAAAATATAAAAAATTTTAGATTTATGAATAAATGAAAAAACTTAAAATATTTTATGATAATATAATTTACTCTTTACAAAATGTGGGTGGCATATCAAACCAATGGACTAACTTAATCAAAGGGATTTATAAGAAAAATAAAATTATTTTTTTTGAGTCAAAAAATGAAAATTTATTTAGAAAAACAATTAATTTTAAAACTTTAAAAGAGTCAATTATTTCACCAAAAATTTTAAGATATCTACCGTTCAGACAAAAATTGCCTTCGAAAAGCATTTTTCATAGCAGTTATCTGAGGACAACTTTTCAGGAAGATGTAGTAAAAATTATTACAATTCATGATTTCACTTATGAATACTTTGAAAATGGTATAGCGCGTGTAGTGCATTCTTGGCAAAAAAACTCAACAATTAAAAACGCTGATGGAGTTATATGTGTTTCAAATAATACAAAAAAAGATCTATTTAAATTTATACCAACGATAAATAAAAAAAAAGTTGTTACTATTTACAATGGTGTTGATGAAGTTTTCTTTAGAATTAGAAGTATAAAGAAAAAAATAAAAGATCAAAATATCAAAAAATTATTAAATAAAAAAATTATATTATTTGTTGGTGATAGAAGAAAATCATATAAAAACTTTTTTTTAGCTGTTGATGTTGTTAGTGAATTAAAAGATTTTATTTTAGTATCTGTTGGGGGAAATCAGATCACACAGAAAGAACAAAAATACATAGATGAAAAAGTAAAAAATAGATTTCATCATTTTTTAAAAATAGATTCAAAGAAACTTAATGAAATATACAATCTCTCATTTTGTTTACTTTATCCATCACTTTATGAAGGATTTGGTATCCCTATAATCGAGGCTATGAAAGCTGGATGCCCAGTTATAACTACGAATAAATCATCTATAAAAGAAATCTCAAAAAATGCAGCCATATTAGTAAATAATACAAAAAAAGAAAATTTTGTAAGCTCCATAAAATCAATTAATAATAAAAGATTAAGGTTTAAGTTAATTAATAGAGGACTCAAAAGAGCAAAAAAATTTAGTTGGAAAAACTGCTCGAATGAAACATTAAAATTTTATAAAAAAATATATAAAATGAAATTTAACAAAAAAAATTAATTATTAAATATTATAAATTTCATTATCATAAATGCAAAAATATTTAAAAAACATATACATACAATGCTTGTTTGTTACATTGATATGGCAATTAGCACTTTATCCATTATATCTTTATAATTTTATAACTTACAATCCATTAATTGAATTGAGTGATATATTACCCAATTTATTTTTCATTTTTTTCATATCTTTACTTTTTTCAAGTCCTGTGTTTGCTCTAATTCTATTATCTTTAATCTATATGTCCGGGGTAGTTCTTTATTATTTTACAAGACAAAATTTAACTATAACACAAGTAAATAATATTCCAGAGTTGATTTCAATTTATAGTCCTACAAGTTTTTTTATAATAGTTTTATTAGTTTCTTTAATCTACTTTTCATTTAAGTTTAGTAAAAAGTTTAATTATTTAAGCCAAAAAACTAAACCCCGTATCATTCAGATTATAATATCTATAATTTTATTATTACTCATTACTTTTGGTACTCAATCTTATTTCCCAAAAATTTCAAAACATAACACGGAGAATTTTAATAAATTTGCTACATGGAAACATGGTGGACAACTTTATTCTATTATTTATCATTATGCAGAGAAAAGAAATATGATTATAAAATTTGAAAAAATTTCTGGTGAAATTTCTCCTGAACTTAAATTTATAAATGATCCACAATCAAATCTTATAATGATTATTTTGCTTGAGTCTTTTGTGCCTAGATCAGATACAAATCCAAAAAACTTTGAACCATTCCTAAATGATCATGGTTTTAAATCAATCATCATGGAAAGTCCTGCATATGGGGGATACAGCGCAAAAAGTGAGTTTGAGATTTTGTGTGGTTTGCCAGAATTGCAACCTTTAGGTGATATGTCTTTTAATTTCTTTGGAGGCAAAGATACTGAGTTTTGTATACCAAGTTTATTATCTAAATATAATTTTGATACAATAAGTATAACTGGAACAAAACCGCATTTTCACAATGCAAATAATGCTTATCCAAGCCTTGGATTTCAAAAAATAATTTCAAAAAATGATTTAAATAATGATGACCTCGATGGTATTCATCCAAGCGATAAAAGTATTTATGATTATGCATTTAATGAAATTATAAATAGAAAAAAAAATAACCTTTTTTTATATTTATTCACAGCTGCTGGTCATGGCCCGTATGAATTAAATAATGTAAAAAGGCCCAGACTCACCGAGGATAAATACCATGATCGAATTTATTATACTGAAAAAGAGCTTAAAGATTTTATTATAAAATTAGATCAACTTAATCTCAAAATATCATTAATAATAGCTAGCGATCATGCTACTGAGAGCAGTAAACTTAATAGAAATAATAAACTATTAAATGTTTGGTATAGATCTGATAATTTAAATGATTTTAATAAAAATTGTTCTCAATATTTTGAAATATCAAAATATTTTACAGAACAAGAATGTGATAAACTAAATAAAACTGATAATGAATTAATTGGTCGTAACAAAAACTTTCCTTTATATAATCAAATTGAAACTTTAATCTTAAAACTATTAAAAAAGAGCCAAAAATGAAATTTTTTTTAAGACTTATTATTTTAACTATTTTATCAATATTTACATTATCTTATGCTAATGCAAATAATTTACCCTATTGTTCTTTAAATTCAATTTGGAAACATGCTGCTTACAAAGGTGTCCATTCATCATATTTTGAAAATATAGATTCGTTTATTAACGAAGGATATTGTGGAATTGAATTAGACATTATTTACGATGAAAAAGAAAAACTAATTTATATTTCCCACAATCCAATTCTTTCTTCTGAAACAAAAAAAAAATATTCTCTTGATAATCTTGATAAAGTTATAAAAGATAAAAATATCTATATTTGGTTAGACTGGAAAAATACTAAAGTATCTGATTTATCTAAAGGATTAAAGATAATCAAAAACTCTATAAAAGAATATTTATCAAATGAAAACTCTTTAGTATTTATCGAAACTCCTTATGTAACTCATAATGAATTCTTAAATTTGATAAATACAAACGAAAGAATAACAACGCTTAATTGGTTAAGCTATAAATCAAAAAAGAAAAGCTCGGTCGAAAAAATTAAAAATTTTTTCCGTATTACAAGAGCGTGGTTGTATGTTTGTTTTTTTCAAGATAAGTGGGTGTCTAGTCATGATATTGATATTTTAAGATTATGCCAAGACCAAAGAAAAGTGAAGTCTATTTTTATTTTTACAATAAATGAATTAAAAAAAGCTGAAGAAGCTTTTTCTATGGGTGCAAATGTTATTCTATCTGACTCACTTAAATGATTTGTTTATATTTTTTTAAGTAACTATTCTTTATATATAAAAAATCTGGAAATTTACTTTGAGTTTTAATAAGTTTATAATCCTCTAATAAAAGTTTTTCATGAATATTTGAAAATCTTTGCATTGCTTTATCATTGATATTATTAAGTTCATCAAATTCAACTAAGATTTGATTTGGAAAAATCTTATCTTCAATCATGTTATCTAATACTTCAACCTCAGAACCTTCGATATCAAGTTTAATCATTTCAATATTTTTTATATCAAATTTTTTCAAAATATTATTTATTGTTGTCGTTTTTATTTTTATAAAATCAGATTTTTGTTCATAATTATTTTGCCAATCAATTATTGAATGACTTACATGTTCTTTATTAGGTGGAGCAAAAAATTTCAATTCTACGTTATCTTGATTGTAAAGTCCTTTACTTATTAATATAAAATTTTTATCATTTATCTTTTTTAAATCATAAGATGAAATTTCTTGTTTTCCGCCCTCTTTATAAGGATTGATTTTTGGTGCACCTGAATTTTTAATAATTTGATTAAAATGATCAATAGCTCTTGGTGTCGGATCCACGGCTATAACTTTGCAATTATATTTGTTAATCAATTCAATATCGAAAGATGCATCCTCACCTAACCCAGCACTTATTACAAATTTATCCTCTAAATTAGTGTCGTCAAAAAAGCTCCATCCTCCATATGAGGAACCAATATGAATAATCCTGTCAATAAAACAAAACTTTAATTTTTTTATGAAGGAATTTTTTTTACTTGGAATTATTTTTTTAAAAAAATTTATTATGTTTATAGAAAATATCCTTTTAATAATCTCTCTCATAAATTTATTTTAAAAAATTTTTTATTAAATTATACCCTCCCCACTTTCTTAAAAAATAACCACATCTGTTATAAAAACTCATGTCGTGGTATTTTTTGAAATAGTGCGCAATATTAGGATCAAAAGAAGTTTCAATATTATCAATTTTAGATTTTAAAATTTCTACTTTCCAACGATTATCTTTACCAAAATTATGTGACCCTAAATTATCAGAAAAACCCTCATTTTTAGTCATCGATATTTTTGGTGTTACAGAATAAGCTGAGTGCAAAAATTGTGAATAACACCAACGGATAGCCCAAGAATCTATTTTTCCCAAATACTGAAGTTCAAGCATTTTAAACATATCATTTCCACCACGCTCAAAATTTTTTATTTTTTCTTTATTTTTTTTAAAATCCTCAAAATTACTTATTGTCCAATCTACTTTTTGCCATCGATCTAACCAAGTGGCCCAACCCCAAGAGGAAGAGCGTAAAGAAAAATAAATTTCTTTTTTACAATTTTTGAGATAGGGAATTTTAGGACTATAACCAGATATAGACCATATATTTTTATTTTCTTCATATAAGCTTAATGACCTATTCATAAAATCAAGGAAGTATTGAGAAACTATCAAATCATCTTCAAGAACTATTATTTTACCAAATTTTTTAATTATATCGTTTACTCCCTTTATTACAGAATTAGCAAGTCCATTATTTTTATCTGACTCAATTACATAAACAGACTTAAATCCATGAATTTTTTTTAAATCCTTTCTCAAATTTATTACATCATTTTTGTCTATATTTGATTTAAATCCATCCGAATAAATAAATAATTCAGTACGTTTAGACTCTTTATTTTCAATTAAAGACTCAATAAGTTTAGTTATTTTTCTTCTATAACAAAAAATTACTACTGGAGCATTTTCGCTCATTTTAAAAACCTTAACTTTTGTAATATGCTCATAGGTATATATAAAAATCTCATTATTCCTGCTTGATCTTTGAGAACTTCCCACACTTCTTGATGATTTTTTTTAAATTCTTTTCTTCCTACTCCTTCCAAAAAAAAATTACAAATATCTAAATCCAAACGAAGAGCCTTACCTTGATTTAAATATTCAAAATAAGAATACAACTCTCCTTTAAATTTATACTTACTAGGAAATTCGAACTCAATATTACTGTTATAAAATACAGATTGATGACACACTACACGTGTAATAAATACCAAAAGATTAAACTTGTTCATTTTAAATGGTTTTTGAATTTTAAGAAAGTCTCTGTTGCCATTAAATACCCTGGCATTTCCATATATCATTACATAGTTTGAAAAATCATTAAATCTTATATTTGTGATAACATCATTGTTACAAAAAGTATCTCCACAGTTCATATAATTGATCCATTTACCACTTGCTAATCTAGAAGCTTTATTCATTGCATCATAAATACCTTCATCTTTTTCAGAAATCCAATAGTCAATTGAATGTTCATACTTTTTAATTATCTCAAGAGTATTATCAGTCGATCCTCCATCAATTATGATAAATTCTAAATTTTTGTATTTTTGATTTATAATACTTAAAATTGTTTCTTCTAAATAGTCTTGTCCATTATAAACTACTGTGGCAACAGTTATTAGAGGTTTTTCACTATTACTACTTTTGATTTGCCCTTTAATTCTTAATCCACCTTCTTCTTTTATCATACTTTATTATTTAAAACCTTTTCATAAACAGCTTGGTATTTTTCTATCAATTTTTTTTGCGAAAATTTTTCAACTGCTTTTGATCTTGCTTGTTTACCAAGAAACAATTTTTGTTCATTTTCTAAAACCCAGGATATTCCTTTGGATAAATCTTCGGTATCAAATGCTTTTGCAAGATAGCCTGTTTTTAAGTGATCAACAATATCAGTCAAGCCACCAATATTAAAAGCAACAACTGGAGTGCCACATGCTTGAGATTCTGAGGCCGTTTGACAAAAAGCTTCCTGCCGTGAAGGGACAATTGTTACATCTGCAGCACTATAAAGATTAATAAGACTGTCATCATCTAAGTGACCTACAAAATGTACGGGAAAATTAATTTTTGGTAAAGATTTTAAAGTATTTTTTCCAAAAACTACAATTTCCATATTTTTTAAATGATCTTTATTTTTAATATTATTCAAAGTTTCCAATAATAAATCAAATCCTTTATGGTGAGTTGAGTTTGCCCCAAGAGTTCCAAATATAGCTAATGGAATATCGGATCGAATTCCAAGTGTTTTACGGGCAAAATTTTTATCTTTGGGTTTCCAGTAATCTGTATTTAAAAGATTTGGTACAACAGATACTGGCCAATTTTCCATTAATTTACTTTCACGCACACAATTAGCTAGCCAATTGCTTGGAGTTACAAGGTGCATTGGTTTTTGCCAGTGTTTCAATTTTCTTAACCAAGTCC
>MDTG01169909.1_pt1 | contig 12578 bp, 11 predicted proteins | sample 811421 | NCBI WGS metagenome assembly MDTG01 (sample SAMN05326645, study PRJNA326480) | marine metagenome | isolation source: seawater | place: Pacific Ocean: South East | collected 2011 | reverse complement strand
TGGTATTGTCACGGTCTCGGCAGGTACTGGGGGGGCATCATCGGTCCTATCATGGGCAACCAGCGTTGAACCGGTCTTCTGGTTGGCAGTAGCAATTGTCCTGAACAGCGCACTATCTATTTTCTACTACCTAAGAATGGGGATGGTGATGTTCTTCGAGCCAAACGAGGGCGCGGAAGGAACTCCTTGCAACCCATTGTTGAGGGGAATCATTATCGCCATGGCAATTCTCTCTATGGCATTTGGAATCGGTCCATCCAGTGAGTGGCTACTGGGTCTAGCTGAGGGTGCTTCCGCATCCCTATTGTCTTGATAGTAGGCTCAACTTCACATAGGTGCCCCTTGACGGATGTGCTATGGCACGTAGGGAGGAGTCCGTGGACACTGAGCTGCTAGCTCAGATGGAGTCCGGCGGAGACAGGATTCGCGTACCATTGCCAAACCGAAAGGTGAACGAGATGTTCGCCATCGCAGATAACATCCTGGGTGGTAGAAGGGTCCGCTCTATTTGCGAGGATGGAGAGACTCGCTTGGCGCGGATTCCCGGTAAGATGCGTCGTCGACAATGGGTCAGGGAGGGCGATCTAATAGTCATCCAACCATGGGAGTTCCAGGACGAGAAGGCGAACGTTTGCATGAGGTACACCAAGACTCAGTCACTATACTTGTCTAGGAAGGGCGTGCTACCAGAGATCGTAGACCTGTTCGGGATGTCCACCGAAGATTCCCCAGAATCTGTCGAAACCGAGCAGATCGAACTCGAGGAAGAAACAGAAGAAGTCCTTTTGGAAGAATCTACCCATGAGGAATCCCCACCACCAGAGCCGGCCGTAGACGATGACGATATCGACTCATTCTTCGGGTGAGCAGATGACCTCGAACGAGGATTGGGAGGATCTAGACCCAGACATAATGATGAGGTCTGAGAGGAAGCACGAGTGGATTTCAGAGCCCAAATACAAACGGATGTTCGATGAGATCGAGGATTCTCTCCAAGGCGTAATGGGAAAGGGCAGATACGAATGGGTCGATCGGCGGGTATTCGACCAGGTCTTCGATCGTCTGACCCTTCTGGCATTACACAAGCTGATGCAACAGGGAGAAATAGAGACGATCGACTACCCAATAGCCAGAGGCAAGGAAGCCCACGTATTCCGGGCAACCTCATCAAAAGGCCCCATGGCAGTCAAGATTTTCCATACAACAAACGCAGTCTTCAAGGGGCTGGCCAAATACATAGATGGAGACCCAAGGTTCTCCGGACTCTCAAGGAGGCACCGTGAACTAGTCAACATCTGGGTGAGGAAGGAATTCAGAAATCTGAAGAGGATGAGGAGGAATGGCCTGAGAGTACCTGAACCACTCTTCAACCTCAAGAACGTCCTAGTAATGGAGTTCATTGGTGACGGAGACACCCCTAGCCCACGTTTGAAAGACATCGAGGTAGATGACCCCAGGGCAGTCTTCGAAGACCTTCTGGAGGATCTAGCTGTAATCTGGCAGACCTGTGACCTAGTCCATGCAGACTTCAGCGAATACAACATCCTATGGAAGGGGGGGGAGCCTTGGATCATAGACGCCGGACAGGCGGTTACTACGAGGCATCCAAGTGCACGAGAATTCCTTGTGAGGGATGTAACAAGGCTGACCCAATGGGCGGGGAGGAACGGTCACAAAGTGCAGGTTGCCGATAGCCTGGTGAGGGTTCTGGACGGCCCAGTCCCAGATCTCAAACACTCCACTAGCGTGGATTAAAGCGGCCACTGCCCTCGCAGCACCATCATGGAGCACCTCAGTAGAGTCCCCAAGGATAGGATAGCAGTCCTGATAGGGAAGTCAGGTAAGACTCGGAAGATGATTGAGAAGGCCTGCGGGGGCAAGCTAACCATAGACTCGCACTCGGGAGATGTTTCGATCTCATGGAAAGGGGATCTAGATCCGATACGGAGGATGAAGGTTCCCGATGTCATTTTTGCTATAGGGAGGGGTTTTTCACCGGACAAAGCAGTTCAGCTTCTGGAAGACAATGTCTTCTTGAGGATGTATGACATCAGAGAATGGGTCGGTCGCCAACCGAATCAGACTCGAAGAATGAGGAGCCGACTAATTGGTACTAACGGGAGAATAAGGACGTTAATCGAGGAGATGTCAAGATGCGAGATCGTAGTTTATGGTTCAACGGTTGCTGTAATGGGGGATAACGAATCCCTAGCGCTTGCTGCACCTGCAATAGAGGGGATACTGGACGGCTCGGAGCATAGCACTGTTCTATTCGGCCTCGAGCAGGACAAGAGGAGACAGCGACTAAGGTCGAAGAACCTCGAGACTTTCAGCGAAAAGAGATCCGTCGACTCCGACTCTTTCGAGTCGATGGTCCCCGGGTTCTCCGAGGCAAGAAGGAGGATGGCCGATGAAAATCCGCTGGAGCTTGAAGAAGGGGAGAGCGTTCTCTTTGAAGAGGAGTGATTCACCGTCACGCATAAGGGATAATGGCCATTCGTAGGTCCGTGAACAACCCGCTGGATGATACCCATGAGTATGAGAAATGGGCGACAAATGCCCTCATAGCAACATTCTTCTTGATTTTTCTGGGTTTGGGACTCGAGTGGGCAGGAGTGGAAAACTTCCTTTCTGACGTCATGAATCAGTACTTCATCGATCAGATAAGAGGTGAATCCACAGGCGACTCTGGCTACAATACGGTCAACACTGTGACCTACGCGGTCGTCCTTGGGCTATTCGTGATATCACTTTCAGCTTGGCTCAGGAGACTAGACATAGACCCCAGTGACACCAGTCTGATAGCCCTACTTCCTTTCATTACATGGGCTGTCTGCGGAGAGGTGGCAGAGGATGCAGAGATGTTCGGTGCGGGACTTGCTCCATACTTCGTTAGCCCGGGAATTCATTTTCAAGCAGCTTTCTGGGTGGTCTCAGCCGGTGCGATTGGAATTTCTTTGGATAGGGCAAATAACGAGGGTGGACCTCCAAACAATGACCTAGAGATCTTAGCCACTGGACTGATCCTGCTACAATTCGTAATCTACACCTCCTCCATTTCTGGAAACCTAGGAGACCAAGTTAGCCTCTGGCCAATGCTGCTCGCAGTCATCATCGCAATATCGTTCACTTGGATGTCGGGGGCTCTGTCAAGGGTTTTTTCAAACGTGCAAAGAATGGTATACCTAACCGGTCTAGGTGGAACCCTAATCTTCTTCGGCGCGCTAGTCTCATACGCTACTTCCGACTATCACATGGTCCTCGGTACGGTCCCACCACTCACAGATAGGACATGGCCACTAGCCCTTGTTATCGGAGTACCTCTGGTAATCTGCTACTTGATGCACTCTAGAGGGGTAGAAGCTGTGAAGGAACTTTCCGAGCAGGGACTGGTTGCCGGCATTCTCCCACCAGGAATGACAGACGAACAGTACCGAGAAACGTCATTCCCAGAGAAGGACATCATCGAACCACTAAGATCACGTGCAATAATGGCTCAACCACTTGTATTCCTGGCCGTTGCTGGACAAGTGCTGGATGGAATGGCTACATGGATAGGAATTGACGGATTCCCCGGCCTCGGAGAGAAGCACGTTCTCTCGCAGAGAGTCATAGATGCCGGTGTGTGGACTAATGAGAGACTCGGGATCGAGCATGCTCTACTGGATGAGGGGGTTTGGCTCTTCGCACTTGTAAAGGTCGCTCTCGCTGGAGCGATATTCTACGTATTCTACACTCTAAACTTTGAGAGAAGAGAACTCCATCTCAGGCTACTGATCGGCTTGGCGATGCTGGTGGTCGGAATGGCTCCCGGACTGAGAGACGTCGGGCGACTAACTCTTGGTGTCTAACCATCGCATCTGGGGACCGGTGCCCATTCAATTCAAGACACGCATGCTCTCTGGGGGAACGAGGGACATGGAGAGGCTACCTAATGGGGTTGATACCGGGAGCGCGGACTTCGCTGAGAGGAAACAAAGAAACTCCTCTCTCGCGGATGTCCTCCGATCAAAACTAGAAGAAGTCAGGAACTCAGACAACGAGCCGCAATTTGAGAGGCACAGAGAACGTGGAAAACTACTCCCCAGAGAGAGAATATCCGAGGTCTGTGACCCTGGTTCTCCATTTCTGGAGACATCTACGCTTGCTGCCGACGGTCTTTACGACGGTAGAGCCAGATCAGCGGGGATAGTCACTGGAATAGGAGTAGTACATGGTAAGGAGTGCATGTTCGTTGCTAACGATGCCACTGTGAAAGGGGGTTCTTACTACCCGATGACAGTAAAGAAGCACATCAGGGCACAAGAGATCGCGGAAGAAAATAACCTCCCTTGCATCTATCTCGTCGACTCAGGGGGGGCATTCCTCCCAATGCAGGATGAGGTTTTCCCGGACAAGCTTCACTTCGGCAGGATTTTTCGAAATCAGGCAATTCTGTCTAGCAAGGGAATCCCCCAAGTGGCAGCTGTATTAGGTTCCTGCACTGCCGGCGGGGCGTACATACCAGCAATGTCGGACGAATCAATAATAGTGAAGGGCAATGGGACCATTTTCCTTGCTGGGCCACCGTTGGTCAAGGCAGCAACAGGGGAAGAGGTCTCCTCGCAGGACCTAGGAGGTGCCGAAGTACATACCTCGAAATCTGGGGTTGCCGACCACTACGCAGAGGATGAGGAAGATGCATTGCGAATTGTTCGAAACATAGTCGAGAATCTCAACTTACCCCCTAAGCATAGGCTAGACACCAAGCCAACTGATCCACCCGCCTACGACGCTGAGGATTTGATGGGCATTATACCTGCTGACAACCGAACCCCATACGATGTGAGAGACGTAATCTCGCGGATAGTGGATGGCTCCAAGTTCCATGAGTTCAAGAGCCGATATGGAAGCACCCTGGTCTGTGGTTTCGCACGGATTCACGGATATCCTGTGGGAATAGTAGCGAACAATGGCATCCTATTCTCCGAGTCATCCCTCAAAGGGGCTCATTTCGTAGAACTATGCGGTCAGCGAGGAATCCCGTTGGTTTTCCTTCAGAACATAACCGGATTCATGGTTGGCAGGGAGGCTGAATCTGGGGGGATAGCCAAGGATGGAGCGAAACTAGTTACTGCGGTATCCTGCGTACAGGTGCCCAAGTTCACCGTCATCATCGGTGGTTCACACGGCGCTGGAAATTACGGGATGTGCGGGAGAGCATACGACCCACGATTCCTTTTCATGTGGCCAAACTCCAGAATTAGCGTGATGGGTGGCGAGCAGGCTGCTAGTGTACTATCCACTGTCGGCAAGGAAGATCCCGACGAAATACGAGCCAAATACGAACGAGAGAGTAGTCCATACTACTCCACTGGCAGACTTTGGGATGATGGCGTCATAGACCCACGAGATACTAGGGATGTCCTTGGGCTATCTATTTCGGCAAGTCTCAACGCCCCTATGCCGGAGACTCGCTACGGCGTGTTCAGGATGTGAAAAAATGACTCGAGATCCAATCCCAGATACAGAACTATGCAGTCTGGAGGTAGATGGTGCCATAGCCAACCTAACTCTAGATAGGACAGATGTATTCAATGCTCTAAACGAGCAGATAATTTCTGAGATTGCAGACCTGCTTGAATGGACCGCATCAACCTCTGTGGGGCAAACCGGCGAACTACATTCAGAAGACGGTACGCCCAATCTGAGGGCGATCGTGATAAGGTCTGAGGGAAAGCACTTCTGCGCTGGTGCGGATATCAACATGATGCGCGAAGGAGGGGGGAAGTCCCCCGAGGAAAACCGTAAGGACTCGGAGAGGTTAGACAGGCTTTTCCATGGACTTTGGTCTCACCCTTGCTTCACAGTCACCTGCGTCCAAGGAGTCGCCCTAGGGGGTGGAGCTGGATTGGTAGCGTGCTCTGATCACGTAATAGCAGAGCCCAAAACGAAAATCGCACTATCGGAGGCGAAGCTAGGAATCTCAGCGGCTGTCATTGGCCCATACGTATACCGTAGACTCGGCAGCGCCGGCTTCCGCAGACTTGCCATGTTAGCCTCGCGAATCGACTCCGAGGAGGCTTTGCGGATCGGTTTCGTAGACCAAGTGGTTGAATCAGCAGAAAGTATGGAAGAAGCTGTTTCCAGAGTGGTCTCTGAGGTAATGTCCTCAGGCCCCCTCGCAGTAACCTCTGCCAAGCTAATGGTGGCAGAGCTTGACCACTGGAAGGGGGACGATGCCTCCCTAAGATCATGGACCCTAGATCTCACAAGCAAGATGCGTGGCTCCTCAGAGGGCCAGGAGGGACTCTCGGCTTTCCTAGATGGTAGGAAGCCAGCCTGGTACCAAGAGGATCGGGAAGTCTGAACATGTTCCCAGAATGGATGTCGGGAGCTCCTACGCCATTCTCGAAGGTCCTTGTGGCAAATAGGGGGGAAATTGCAGTCAGGGTCATCCAAGCAGCTAAGGAGGCTGGACTATCTTGCGTAGCGATATTCTCAGACTCCGATAAAAACTCTCTACACGTGGAGATGGCCGATGAAACCGTTTTTCTGGAGGGGGATAACCTAGAGTCAACATACCTGAACGGAACCGCTATCATCGAGGCAGCCATATCTTCCGGGGCCGATGCCATTCATCCAGGATACGGATTCCTCTCTGAGAGGGCAGATTTTGCCAATGCTGTCGAGTCATCCGGGCTCCGTTGGATTGGCCCGTCAGCTCATGCCATTGAGACAATGGGAGACAAGATATCAGCTCGCTCGCTAATGATAGAGTCAGGAGTCCCAGTGATTCCCGGGGATCAAGTACCCATGGTGGAAGGCTCCGATCACCTTGGGGCCCTCGCCAGCGCAGCCGCAAAAGTAGGCTACCCCCTACTAATCAAGGCCAGCGCTGGAGGGGGAGGGAAAGGGATGCGCGCAGTCTCCCTCCCTAAGAACCTCAGGAGTGAGTTCGAGGCCGCGGCCCGCGAGGCATCGACCGCATTCGGTGACGGCACGGTGTACATCGAGAAACTACTGACTAGGGCCAGACACGTGGAGATACAGGTTCTTTGCGACTCCGTCGGAGGTGCAATACACCTCAATGAGAGGGACTGCTCCCTTCAGAGAAGGTATCAGAAGGTGATTGAGGAGGCCCCATCTCCAGCAGTAACACCCTCGATTAGGGAGGCTATGGGGGAGGCTGCTGTGAAAGCGGCCAAGTCTGTCGGATATGTGGGAGCTGGTACAGTTGAGTTCCTGCTCGCTAGCAACGGGGAGTTCTACTTCCTGGAGATGAATACTAGGATACAGGTAGAGCACCCCGTCACAGAGATGACAACAGGAATAGACCTAGTCCAGAAGCAGTTTGAGGTAGCCTCTGGATTGCCCTTGGGGATTGCCCAGGAGGATGTGAAGCAGAATGGCCACTCAATCGAGGCAAGAGTGTACGCAGAGGATCCCTCCAGGGGTTTCCTGCCATCAATAGGGAAACTGGCAGTGTGGGTCACACCTTCTGGACCGGGTATCAGGGTGGACTCTGGAGTGCGTCAAGGGGACTATGTAACCATAGATTTCGATCCGATGCTCGCGAAGCTGATAGTTCACGCGCCAGATCGAAAATCGGCGATCAGAAGACTGGACAACGCACTATCCACGTTCGTAGTCCTCGGAGTGAGGACCAACATCGACTTCCTGCGAAATGCCCTGTCTCATGACTCGTTCAAGAGAGGGGAAATCGATACCGACTTCCTAGACTCGACGGATCCTAACGAGCTCCTTGGCGAGGAACCGGACTATCCGACTTTGGTTGCCATTGCAGCATCTGCTCAGCGACTTGGGATGGATAGAGCACAATCAGTTGGGAATGAGCCCTCCGATGACCACACTGGACATCTTGGCGATCCATTCAGGACGCTTGGGAGGACCTTCCCCTGAGGTGATGCCATGGATTGGAGTTTTCCCAACCAAGAAGAGAGGTTCAAGACCTCCTTGAAGGAAAAAGATGGCAAGGTCACGGTCACGTCACTAACAAAGGATGGAGCCGAGACTAGCCTTCCCGAGATCTCGGTCGAGTCTGCTGGCAAGGAGGGAATGGCCATTGTAAACATGGGCGGATCTGCAAAGAATGCGCATATCGCCAGATCAGGTGACACCTGGTGGGTCCATTTTGACGGTAGGTCATATGAGATAATTTTCCATGAGAAGGGAAGCCAGTCTTCATCCAAAGAAGGCAGTCTGAAAGCACCAATGCCCGGAACAGTCCTTCAAGTCAACATAAAGGAGGGACAACGAGTTCGGGAGGGCCAGCATTTGATGACGCTTGAGGCCATGAAGATGGAACACAAGATCCTCGCTCCTACTCCGGGAGAGATATCAAAAGTACATTTCTCAGAAGGGGACAGAGTGGATATGGGTTCCCCTCTGGTAGAGATTGAAGACTAGTCAAGTCCACTGGTTCGATCTTATGCTTCTCGAGGCGTGTTCGACTCTGAAATCCATGATTCCAACTGCTCTTCCAACTTTGCCCATAGCGCATCTACTCCCATTGCATCCATAATATTACAAATCAAATGCACCATATATACTGGTGTTTCACGAGAAAGCCAAAATTTCTGATTCTGCTCATTTTTTTCATACAACGGTATATATGCTTAGAGACAGGATTGAAATCAATGGAGTGCCTATTTCACGGGCAGTGATTGCGAACAATAGGGGATCCCGGCTATGACTCTAAAAATCGGCGACAGTGTTTCTGACTTCGAACTCGAAACCAGCGAAGGTACTACTTTCAGACTCAGTGACATGGAGGGGCAGTGGAAGATAATCTTCTTCTATGCAAAAAGCGGCTCTCCCACGTGTAAGCGAGGGTGCCTGAGCTTCAAGGAGCAATATCACTTGTTCAGATCTCTAGAACCCCCAGTTGAGGTAGTGGGAATCAGTCAGGACTCAATCGAGCAGCACAAGGAGTTCAAGAGAGAGCTGGGACTACCATTTACTATCCTCTCAGATCCAGATCGCGAGGTTGCTGAGATTTTCGGAGTCCCGGTCCACCTGGGTATCTTCCCCTCCAAATCTTCTTTCGTAATCGGTCCCGATAATACCGTACGTCATGTCTACGACTGGCTTTTCAGACCAAGAAAGCATGTAGCGCAGATTATATCTGCACTGTCAAGTTCAGGAGTTGAGTGAAAAATGGATTGGGATGCTATTCTTAGCGACTCCGGCCTTTCAGACAGGGAGATTGCCGTCGTCAACGTACTCGCAAACAATTCGAGCATGAGGGCCAGCGAAGTCGCCAAAGAACTCGGAACCACCAGATTGGATGCGTACAAATCACTGGAGGAGCTTCAGGACATTGGAATCGTTTCAGTTATAGCTGACAGGCCCATGAAATTCTCTTGCCCGAGAATCGACAAAGTAGTTGAGCACCTAATACAGATTCGCAAGGGACAACTCGCAAGAATTGAGATGAGCTACAACGAGGTCAAGTCCCACGTGGAGGATTCCAAGTACGTTTATGAGAAACCAGAGGATGATGGTAATCCGCGGTTCACAATCCTGAAAGAGAGGATTAGAATCCTAAACAGATTGGAGAATCTGGCGGAAAGCTCCGAGAGTGACCTAGTGCTCATCCTAGGGAGATTCGGAATACTGCCACTGTTCAGAAGCGGCACCATTTCATCAGTTAACGAAGCAGCCAGCAGAGGGGTGAGAGTCAGAATTCTGGCTCAGCTGGACAAGAGGACCATCCGCTTCTACCGAGACATAGACAAATCGATAGAAGTGAGGCACTCAGATGATCTCGATGCGCAGGGAGCTCTGAAGGATCAAAGCGAGGTAATCCAGTACCTGAGCTCAGACGAGAATCCCGTCGGCAAAGGGAAGAACGACGCTGCCTTGGTAATCGAATCCAGCCAGTTCGCAGAAAATCAGAGGAACCTAATCGAAGCGATATGGGAAGAATCCATACCGTTTGAAATCGCTTCAAAGAGATTCACCGAGGAGAAGATTACGGACCCACTACGGCTAACTCTGAATGAGGGCTCATTCCTGGAGAAGATCAGGGAAGTTCTGATGATCAAAGAGGACCTCCCTGAGGAAGACACGCCCTTCAATCTCGAAGCGTTCCTAGCTTCAGGACTGGAGATAAGCGATGCTAGGAAGAAACTGAATCAAGGTGGCGTCAAAAGTCTGGAAGCATTTGGAATAGATATGCATTCCCTACTGAGACAGGTCGGAAATAGGGTAGGAGAGGAACTTTCCTTCAGTTTGAGGGGAATAAACCAAGAAATCGAGTTCCTGAACGAGATGATGGACTGGTGGGAACACGCTGGGTTGGGAACTCTGAGTTACGATCTGGAGCCAGAATTCCACATCAAGGTGCAGTTCGCTGAGTTTCCAGAGGGCGAGGGACTACCAATTTGGGCTCTCGACGATGGGATAATTGAAGGAGCCCTGAGAGCCAGATATCCCGAAGGTAGTGAGATTACAGTCATCAGGGAAGTTATTGAGAAGGAGCCAGATGGCCTTCACAGGTACAATCTGATCATGGCGTAGCCAAATCCCGACTCGTCTTCACGAAACAAAGTTATGTGGAGGGGTGTCAAAATTAACACTCCTTTATCTATGAACGTACAATGCCAATCCCATGATAAAGAACAAAATTAGGTTACCATTGAAGAAGGTAAAGACCAGCTCTAGGCTTGACTGGTTTGCTCTATTCTAGATTGACCGGGTCTAGGACTTCTTTCCCGCCCATATATGCCCTCAGAACCTCGGGTACAGTCACCCTGCCATCCTCGAGCTGGTATTGCTCCATTATCGCCACCAATGCCCTGCTGGTTGCGATGGCCGTGGAATTTAGTGTGTGAACTGCCGAATTTCCTTCAGAAGTCCGAAAACGCATCCTTAGCCTGTTTGCTTGGTAGTCGGTGCAGTTGGAGCAGGAGACTACCTCTTTGTATGAACCAGCTCCAGGAAGCCAAGCCTCCAAGTCGTACTTCCTAGCTGCTACCGTCCCCATATCGCCAGTACAGATGTTGACCACTCTGTAATGAAGCCCTAGGCTGTCCCAAAGGTCTACTGCATTGGCCAAGAGCTCCTCGTGATGACCCCAGGACTCCTCTGGATCGCAGATTACAATTTGCTCTACCTTAGTGAACTGGTGCACCCTCCAGATCCCCCTGTCTGATAGTCCGTGTGCGCCCACCTCCCTCCTGAAGCAGGGGGAGATTCCGACCATCTTGATCGGCAACTCTGATGGCTCGATTACCTCATCCATCCTCATTGCAGTCAATGGGTGCTCACTAGTGGCAATTAGATAGTACATGTCAGGATCAATTCCGTACATCACTGTCTCGAAATCACTGAGATCCGTCACTCCCTCATAGGAATCCCTGTTCATCATCAAAGGTGGTTGAACCAGCGTGTAACCTCGTTCCATGAGGAAGTCAGCGCCGTACTGTTGTAAGGCCATCTCCAGACGTGCGAGATCACCCAGCATGAAGTAGAACCTACTCCCGGTGACTTTCGCACCCCTAGCCTGGTCGACCCATCCGTTCATCTCGATGAGCTCGTTGTGATTCTTGGGCACAAAGCCCAGCTCCGTCTTCTCACCATGTAGGCTGTGGAGGGTGTTCTTCTGGTCGTCCTCGCCTACAGGCACATCCTCATGGAGAATGTTCGGGATACTCATTCTGAGTGCGTCTCTCTGCTCTAGGCACTCCTCTGAGTGAGAGGTTAGGGAATCTATCTGGGTGCCGATATCAGCCACCTCTTCCATGATGGACTTGGAAGCCGCTTCATCGCCAGACTTCTTTGCCTCGGCGATCCCTCTGGCCGCCTCGTTTCTTCTCCTACGGAGCTGATCCACCTCGTACTGTGATTTCCTCCATTCCTCATCGAGCCTGATCACCTCTTCAATGGGCCCATGTGGGATCCCCCTCCTGTCGTGATCCGCCCTGATGACGTCCGCGTTCTCCCTGAAAATCGTAATGTCGAGCATCGTGTTCAGCCTTTTGGCCCGGCTTCCTCCCTTCAAATCATTGGGACCGAATCAGAGGAATGTGATGTCCTGCCAGAGTTTGTCGAATCCTAGTGCGAAGGTACCTGAAATCAGGTATCCGAGTATGCTCCCGCCATTTAGGAGAGGGAGTCCGGCTTGGGGCTTCCCTCTGGCGACTTGAGTCATAAGGGCAGCATACCCAACTAATCCCCCTAGCAAGGTGCCCATTCCAACGATCATGGGGTCACGATGGATCGGAATCGAATCTCCTCCCCAAAAGTCGAATATGACTGGACCTGATTCGGGTAGGAAGGTGATCGATGAGATTACCAGCATACCCGGGAATATGACATCCCCAAGACCCATGAAAAGAGCATCCCTGCCCTTTGCCTTCTTCCGAGGCATCGAATTCTCGGGACGGACCTCCGGTTCTGAATTAGATTTCTTCATCACGTCTCCATCCTGCTCTAGGAACGTGTAGTCGGTACTCTTTGGGGCGACCAGAAGTACGGGGAGCTTCAGATCGATCATGGTGTCGGCCAATTCCAGCATGTGCTTGCTCCCATTCACCGCCCAATGGTCGTAAATCGCCGCTAGTACCATGAAC
>MDTG01035642.1_pt1 | contig 12578 bp, 9 predicted proteins | sample 811421 | NCBI WGS metagenome assembly MDTG01 (sample SAMN05326645, study PRJNA326480) | marine metagenome | isolation source: seawater | place: Pacific Ocean: South East | collected 2011 | reverse complement strand
GAACCTAAAGGTTCCCCTAAACCCCTCCGTTCCACGAAGGGCGAGCGAAGCGAGCCCATTGGAATAGCAATTCGCGGAGCCAGGGGGTAAGGGGGATGTAATCCCCCTGGGGTAAGGGGGATGTAATCCCCCTAATTTTTCCAATTTTTACCACAGTCTAAACAAGTAATAAATATGGTAGCAGGTTCATCTGCTGATCTTGTTTGCATTTCATAGTATGTACATTTTTTTGATTTACATTTGCGGCACTGAAACATGTCAGTAGATGCTTCAATATTAGTTGAAAATCTAGATCTATCTCTTTTTATTTTCTGCTCAATTTTGTTTTTCCATATAGAAGGGTTCATTTCTTGATGTGTCAATTGTGACAAAGACTGAGGGGTAATTTGATTTTGTTGAATCTGTTCTTTGAATTCGGGATTTGTTTTAATATTATATAACATACTTTTGATACGAGCACTATAAATGTCGCAAAATTGTGGATTATTCCATTTTTTTATGATTTGCCTAAAATTTGATTCTTGAATGGTATAATTGTAAATACTTACTTCTACATTTTTACCCAGAATTTCATCATTAAATAGTTTTCCGAAATAGTTTCGAATATTTTTACGAAATATAGATGGATCAGCATTGGAAAATAATGTAGACATATTATGATTTGGTTTATTGAATATGTATGTATGTATTTAATTCACTTTTTCTTTCAATTTTTTATTCGAAGTAATCGTCTTCTGATAATTCGGACTCGTACTCAAAATCATCATTTCCCTCGCTCTCTTCGGGGTCATCTACAATGAAATTGTCTTTTAGGTACCCCTCTTTTGTGAGTTTACTCTTATCCAGCATTTTTTCTTCCTCCTCTTCATCGTCACTCTTCGAACGGGTATCTTCAAACCCACCATATAATGTATTATATATGTCAATCCAGTCCGACTTTCTCAAGTCTGAAATAGTACCCTCTACATTTTCATATACTAAAACAACCGCTCCAAAACATAATAAGTTGTCAACCGGTGGGGGGAACTCGTATTTATTTTCCATTCCGGAATTCCCTTTTGTTTTAGCATACATATGGATTTTCGCAAAAGTTTTGTTGGTATCCAATTCCACATTTTCCCAAGTATGTTGTTTCGCAAATTCATTTGGTTTTTTAAACCCAGCTTTCTTATATAATTCAGATTCTTGATATTGTTTTAAATTCTTTTCATTTATTTTTCCATATTTATCAATAATCAAAATATAAGTCATCTATCAATAATCAATAAAAAGGAATTCAGAAATTAAAACTTTGTAATATAGTATTAAAAAGATTTTTTGCGTTTAAGTATATTTTAGATTATTATTTCTATTACTATATGAGATTATTTGGGAATATTTTATTTCAAATTTTGTTTTGTATAGGTCTTATTGTGGCAGGACATGTACTGTACGAGTATATACGGGACACCAAAACGAACAAGGTGACCAAAAATTTATATTATACACAAGTAGAAAAATACAAGAATTTGGTAGAAGAGATACAACAGGAATACCAGGACAAAAAATCAATGGAGGATGAATTATTTGAATTTGTAGATGAATTAGCAGTACAAGATGTCCTTAAGGAAAATTGAAAAAAAAGAACATAAAGCATTTAGACAAAGTTATAGTATAATATAGTATTATGGAACCATCTTTTACTACAGTTTCAAGCCGTTCTCTACTACATAAATTTCCTTCTTTTATAAAACCTTTTTATGAAATTCCCCTTCATAAAAAGGTCGTGAAATGTGAATATGATTTATTGGTTGCTATTCCAGTAGGAAAACGGGCATATATATGGTTTACTCGTATAGAATCTCGTAAAGTAGTTTGTATAATAGAGCTCGGTCGGAATCAACAACTCATTGATCATGTTCATTTTCTAAATAAATGGGAATTTCCAGATTCTTATTGTTTAGGAACAATTTTATCTGGATATTGGATTGAAGGCGATGAAACCTGTCCTGGAAGACGCTATTTTGTAGCGGATGATATTTATTGTTTTGAAGGTATTGAGTTGGGTAATCCTTGTCCTAAACCTTTTCAAATGAAATACAACATGTTTAGGGATTTCTTCAAGAAAATGGAACCATATGGACTTATTCAACAAAACTGTAGTATTCACAGTATAATTATGTGGAAATTTAACGAAGTAGTGGATATATCTGATGTACAGAAAACATCACTGGGTTATGATTTAAAACATTTACAATTGCGCAGTTCTTCTACAATTGTTCCTCATTGTAATCATATTGTATCCAAAAATCCTTGGTTAAATGGAACTGGGCCTTCTATTGTAGAAGATGAATTGCCTAAATCCAATTCTCATATTATTTGGAATGACATTACATCTTCGAAATATAAAAAAGTTATTCCACAATGGAATTTTGGTTATGGGAATCCAATTTTCAAAAATTCTATCTATGTATGGGTAACGGCGGATATTGCTTATGATGTGTACTACTTACAAGTTCAAAATGATATTGTATTAGATAATGCTTTAATTTGTAATATTCATTCCAGTAAATGCCTCAACGCAATTTTCAGGCAAATACCTGAAAATGATTGTTTAGACATAATTGAGGAAAGTGATGATGAAACAGATTTTACAGATATGAGAGAAGATAAATATGTAGATTTACAGAAAAAAGCACTCATGCGTTGTACATTTCACCGCAAATTTAAAAAGTGGATGCCAATTGAGTTGGTGAATAGCAATGATCTTACTAAATCATCATTAGTACCTACAATACAATCTTTTCTGTATTCACCAAAAAGTAAATCTAATGGTAATTTATATTCTAAAGGAAATGCTAGCAACCAACGCAATCCCCAATACACAAAATATGCCCCCACAAACTTTCATGAACGGAGGCAAAAAGAGAAAATCCAAAGCAGCAAAAAAAACCAGTTCAAAAAGAGGAAAGCAAACTAAAGCGAAAAAGAGTAAAGGGAAGAAAACACAAAAAAAAAGATGTAATATTTGTAACAAAAAGAAATGTAAAGGGATCTTTTGTTTTTTCAATTAAATTCTAACTCTAAAAAGGGTATAGACTCGGTTCAATATTTCCATCGTCACAGTCATCATCATCAGTACTTACAGATATATTTTTACATTTACTACTGCTTTTTTTGGTTTTAGCTGTTTTCTTTTTTCCTCTTTGTGATGGATCGTATAAAATATCATATTGTTCTTCATTAGACATATTTTTATACTTATCCATATCTACTTTTTTAATGAAATAATTCGATTTTCGGTAAAATGTTTTGCGTTTACTCCATTGATTTTTAAATACATCGTGACTATCTACAACATCCACAATAATTTTACCAGCCCCTTCTGTTCGTAAAATTCTACCCACACTCTGTATTATATCCGTTTTTGGTGATACCATTACTAAGGTATTTAATGTTTTAATATCCAATGCTTCCGCAGCCATTGCGTATGTAGCCAATACAATGTGTTTTGTTTCTGTATCTTGTAGAGCTTTTTGCTTCATACCTCCTACATATTGTCCACATGAAGCAAATTGCTTTTCGTTTATTGATTTCTCTAGAAAATCCAATAAATCACGTTTATGAGACAATACCATGATTTGTTTTTCATCATTTTCTTCTACTAAATCTTCCAATATTTTTACCAAAAATCGTTGTCTAGGAGGAAAACCACTAATTTTACTAACCATGGTACTATATTTAATTTTTCCACGAAAATCAAACTCTTCGGTCGAATATTCTTCATTATCATGACTATACATGACCGCACGCACTTCTACAGTTGAACTTTCACGGCGTTCTTCACTGTATATTTTAGGCCCAATAAACATGTATAATATTTCAGTCAAACCATCTTTACGTTCTACAGTAGCTGAAATACCCAGCATATAAGGAGTACTGATTTTGAAAAGGGTTTTCGAAAATTCTTCAGAACCAATTCGATGTACTTCATCAATAATTGTCAAACCAAAAGAGTTTAATGCTGTAGAAGAATAATTGGATTTATACATTGTTTGGATCATACCAATTACAATGTCTTTGTTTTCAATATCGAACTTCTGGCCTTGAATTTTACCAATACGAGCTGTAGGGATAAAATCGGCTATTCGCTCAATCCATTGATTCATTAGAAACTCTTTGTGAACCAAAATTAAAGTTTTTTTCTGTAGAACACTCGTTATATTCAATGCCATTATTGTATTATGGGTTACCGTAAAATCGCCCAACATGAAACGTCTATTTCCATCGATTTCAAAACCATAATAATTGTCTTCACCTAATGGTATAACACGAAAACTATATTGAAGTGGGTTATCTTCATGTTTGGTGTTACGATTCAAATTGAGTTTTTCTTGTACAGGAATCATGTTATGATCAATGCCATATAATTTACAAGAATATGTTTTCCCATGTAGACCTTCATAAGAAACACCAAATCCCAAAGAACGAACCAAAAACATAAAATCAGTTACAAATTGTAGGCATTCGTGAAATATGTAATAATGTTTCGAAAACCAAACAGTACACGGTGAATCCAAAACACCGGCTAAAAATGCTAACCTTGTTTTTCTCGTGTTTGTTTTATATATCATAGGGATTGGATATTTCCGCTTTACGCAATCATCATAATTATCATGATGTTTTTTCAACAATTCAAGTAACTTCATCTGTTTCGAATCACAAATACTCCCAAACCATCTTCCTACAGTATATGCGTGTACAGGTACAAACTGTTCATTTGGAAAAATCACTGGTACACGATAACCGACAAAAATTCCATCTTCTCCCTGTAAATATTTAGGTAATTTCAAGTAATCTGCAATACTGACATCATATGGACAATTATCACCTAGTTTATATCGCAGTGATAAAATATGACTTTCGTTCGCTACATAATTGGCATGTCCTGTTGGAGAGTACACTCTGTACATTTTTTCTCTACCACGAGCCAATGACAATACATTTCGCGGTGTACTGTCATCGCCCATTAGTACATCTCCGACTTCTACATCTTGAACCATTTTGATTGTACCATCGTACATTAAAATTGGTGTGTTAAATCCTAGACATTTACCACGTCCACATGGAACTTCTAAAATGGCACCTCCGTAACCTGATTTAACGTGATCGAAATATACCCCCACTATATTTTTCTGATAATCGCGCAATTCTTTCACAAAAGGAATATTGACAGAATCGCCAGTGGGAATTTTGTTTTCTATTTCTGATGATGGAAGGAGTTGTTGTTGCTGTAGACCGTAAAATCTAGGAATGTACAATTTATGTTCGTTTTCACGATAAGTAATGACAGGTTTTTCTTCAACAACTATAATTGGATTACTTTTTTTAGGAATTAAAGTTAAATCCTTTTTTACTTTAGCAATTTGTTCTTTTGAAAGAAGATGTTTAGGAATTACAAGCCCTCTTTGATTAAGATACATGTCTTCTGCTTAATGGATAATAGATAATAGATAATAGATAATAGATAAAAAATAATTTATTTGTATGTTTAACCCGTACAAATAAATTATTTCAATTTTATACACATATACGATAATATGGGGTTTCCATACAAGTTGGGCTATTTCTAATAAATTTACAAATTTGTCCCGGTCTTAGACAAATAGCCTGAGCTTGTGGATCGAACCTGGAAATTTCGGGCATATTTTTGGTATTTTCTACATTATATCTTGTTTTAAATTCTTCTACTTCATTTTCACTTAAAATGGTTACTTTTGGTACTAAACTATGTTCTAAAATATTGAATTGTAGGCGTTTGACATTGTATACAACAACAAATTTATTATCATTATTGTAGATATCCTTAATTAATTTAATCAAAGAATCATTTGGCTCATTATCGTAGATAATAAACAAACAGTCGTTATTGGTTAACGTGTCACTGTATTCATACAAGTCTGATATGATATTTCGTAGTGTTTGTTCATTTAATGTACTATTCAAATGATATTTTATATATGTTTTCACAATTGGAACAGACTTATCATCTACAGTCTGATTAGAAAGTAGCATATCTAGTTGATTATTTTTGTACATGGCATCTACTTCATTAATAGAAAATCCATTATAATCACTTATGTCGTATTCATAAATTGATTCTAAAATAGACAAAATATTTAAACGTGATTTGTAAATTTGTACGATTTGATTGTGTTGAGCACTCATAATGTATATACTATATTATTACTATATACATATTTTTGTGTTATTTATTTTTTTCAATTTTTTTGATATATTCGCAGATGGGAGCCCATTATAGAGAATATACTTAGGCTCCCCCTATTGGCGCTTTTATCTCTAAATAGAAAGCTGAGATTCAAACCTTTTACTTATCCATTTTTTTAATTAATACTTGTTTACTAAAATCAATAGGATTGCTTATAGCATTTGGGTTTTCATCAGTTGCCTCATTTGTAGAATCATCATTATTATTTACACTTATATTGTCTTCGGGATTCACTGGAGAACTGCCTTCAGTGTGAGAATTATCATTACCATGGCCAAATACTTTAATAACAGGCTTAAACTCTATAGTAGGATGACCATTTGGAACTGTCATATTATAACCTTGTTCACCCATGCTATTTGCGGGGGGTACAAAAGAAGGAGGGGGAGTTTCGGGTTCATAGAACTCGTCGTTTTCTCTCCTATTATACGCATCATTGTATAAATAGATATCTGTACTGGAAACCACTTTCAATGATTCACTTTCCAACATATTGTCTTCCAACTTATCTACTTTTATCGTATAACTATCCGAAGCTGGAATCGCTCTTGTTATTGTCCATACTTGTTTCGGGTTAGAAACATTATTACGCAATAATACTTTTGTTCCTACAGTAAAAGCGTCTATTGAATCTTCACTGGAAAAGTCCGCACCACCAGCTTGAGTATTGAGATCAATTTCATCCATTCGCTGACCGTCTTCTGTAACCCAAATTCGTTCCCCTGTACTCTGATTGTAAATATAGAACCGACCAGGATATTTGTTAGATTCGCGGATGATTTCATTTTCCTTTAATCGCACATCGGGTATATCAGGTGGTGCGAAAGAAGGTGTACGGGGTTGTTTTTTCTGATCTTCTTCTACGTCACCTTCATTATTATACTCTGGTTGTATAACATCATCATCTTCATTCTTTTCTTCTGCTTCAATTTCAACTTTTTGCTTGTTTTTGTCTTCTTGTTTTTGTAGTAATTCTTCTACATTATTACCCTGTTTCAGTACATCCTTCTTGGATCGTTTGAATGCCTTTTGAATGTTTGCTATAGACAATTTCAAATTATTCATATCATTATCCAAATGTAATTTCATATTATGAGAGAAATCCATATTGCTTATTTGTTGAATGTTGTCCTCTGTAATGATACGCATTTGTACTTGTATTGCTTGGAGTTCTTGAATTAATAATTTCATCGCATATGGAATCTCTATTATACTGAAACTTCGTCCATATTTTGTCATTTGTCTAACTTCTAATTGTCCATCATGATGTAAAGATCCACCATACTGTATAGGACCATCAGCACCTGGACTTATCATAATATCTCGGTTTGGATTATAAATTGATACTAATCCAGTGTGATTACATATTGCCAATTTGTATTTATCGGCTCGTTCCATCATGGACTCCCGTAGGAAAGTAGACATACCATGCGATATTACCGCATCACGTTCCATTTCTCCAATACGCAACCCACCGTCATTTGCTCTACCACTCACCGGTTGCCTGGTTAATTTCGTAATAGGTCCCCTTGCCCTGTAATTAATCTTATCTTTCACCATATGTTTCAGTCTCATATAATACGTTGGACCTATAAAAATAGACGCTTCGATTTGTTTTCCATTCATTCCATTATACAGTATTTCATCACCGGAAGAATGAAACTGGTGTTTTGCCAGCATTTTACCAAACAATCCAATTTTATTCTTATTGTCACTAAAGGCAGTACAGTCACCAAAAGCACCTTTCATCGCACATGCTTTTCCAATTATACATTCAATCATTTGTCCTATTGTCATACGAGACGGTAATGCGTGTGGGTTGATGATCATATCTGGACGAATACCATCTTTTGTATAAGGCATATCCGCCTCAGGTATGATCATTCCAATTGTTCCTTTTTGTCCCGCACGGGACGCAAATTTATCACCCATTGCGGGTATTCTCTCGTGACGAATACGAACTTTAGCTATTCTTTCTCCTTCCTCTCCTTCCGTCATAAAGGCCTTATCTACAAATCCCAATTGACCTTTTTTCGGTAAAATGGATACATCCCGTACATTACCATGATGATCCAAACGTTCTGTCTGACCAATTAAAATGGTTTTATCATTCACTTCTGTATTTTCTACAATTAACCCACTTTCATCTAAATAACTATAGTCAAAATCGGGATCAATTCTCTTTGCGACTACATTATCTTGAAATAAGTTCTTTGAAAAAATCTTCTCTTTGACCACAATTTGATGTTTTGTTTCTTTTTCTTCTCTCGCTTCATATGTATTGAAATAAGTGGTGCGAAATAATCCTCTTTGTAAAGACCCTTCGTTAATTAATATAGCATCTTCTACATTGTATCCAGTATAACACATGATTGCTACAATCGCATTTTCACCATATGGATTTTCTTCGTGATTGATGTATTCTAAATATCTCGATTTGACTAATGGTATTTGACCCTGATTTAATATTAGAGCACTTTTATCCATTCTTAACTGGTAGTTTGTACTGTAGAGAGAACATGCTTGTTTACTTTGTCCACAAGAAAATGAATTACGAGAAGCAGGATTATGTTCTACAAAATTAATTAAATTACACATCATTCCATAAGTAGTAGAAGGATGTAATTCACAATGTGTGAATGTTTTCTTACTATTGGTCGCATCGTGATAATGCATGGCAATTAACGAACCTTCTGTTTCTTGTGTGTCCAAATATTCCATTAACGCTTTGTTCATTTTCATGTGAGATTTATCTAAATCATATAATTCATTCCATTCATAAAATATATTTTTGTACGGGTTGAATGATTCGACTTTTTTCGGATGAAATCCAGAAATAATAGAATGCCATATTTTAGTTCCAGTAGTGGTGGCATTCAGCTGCCCTTGTAGTTTTTTCCATTTTTCCGGGTTTTGAAAGATAAACTCTTTTGTTAATTCATCCCAATAAAATATTGGTCTACATAAACGCCCCCCATCTGTAGAAAGAACAACACTGTTTCTACTGTAGTCAAACATAATACTAATTGTAATCGGAATCAACCCATGACGTCTATTGATTTTTAAAGTATTGACAAAAGTATGAGGATCTGCTATACCACCTACCCAATATCCATTTACAAATACTTTTGTAAATTTACCAATTCTTGCTGGGTGACATTGAGACAACAAAATAATAGGTGTATGTTTTGTAATCCATTGTATTAATGGCTCCCGCGACATGGATGTAGAAATATGAGTCAATAACGCTAAATGTTTATGTAATCCTACATTGCCTCCATCTGGTGTATCTATTGGATCAATTACCCCCCATTGTGACCCATGTAGAACACGAGGAGCAACAATTTTCATACTCGAATCCATGGGTAAATTTGTTTTACGCAAATGGTTCATCATACTATTATGAGAAAGACGGTTTAAATCTTGGATTACTCCTATTATTTTGGTGTGGCTATGCGCACCCCAATTGCCCTTGAATGCTTTTCGAATACCATCTTCTACAATGCGTTTCTGGAAAATATCATCGTACTTTTCTTGTATTAAAACACCTATATCGTGATAAGCTTTTTGATTATATACATGTATTGTCTCAATTTGTAAATTGATGTATTTTAATTGCATTTGGTAATAATCCGAAAACAAATTTTTCATTAATGGACCAATTAAGGTAACGCGCTTTGATTTGTAACTATCCCGATCAGTCTGTGGCTCTAATCCTATTGCTACCATCAACAAACGATTGACTAAATATCCTAAATGATAGGCTTTTTCTAAATAATTTAATTCTCCAACATGTGGTAGAAAATAATCAGCCAATACTTGATACGCTCTCCAAATGGATCTTCCTTTTACAGTAAGGGCAATATATTGTATGGCCTCTTGTTGAGTGACAATAGTAGAAGCATCATGGATACAAGCATCAAAATAGGGTAAAAACGAAGATGGTATACTATCTGGTTGTGAAAATGTACAAAAGCTGATGATTTCTTTATCAGAAATAATACCGAGAGCGCGAAATACGACGAATAGTGGTATAGGTAATTCACCTGCGTTTGGAATAAATACTCCAATGTTATTGTACGGTATTGTAGCCGTAGGGGCTAAAATTCGAATGGAGAGTGTTCGTTTTGGTTTGGATAAATTTTCACTAATAGACTTCATGTCAACAATATAAGAATACTGTTCATCGTGTGATTTATACACATTAATCATATTATCACCAAACGCTTCTTGTGGAACAATCACTTTTTCTTTTCCATCAATGATAAAGTATCCTCCTACGTCATTTTTACATTCTCCCAATGAATGCCGAAGTAATCGTGAACTATTATTTAAAATACATACATTGGATTGTGTCATAATTGGAAGTTTTCCCATATATACCTTTTCCAAACGCATTTTGACGATTTGCTTGTTTCCATTAATAGATGCTTCTGCTCCTTGTCTCAATTTAGCCATTTCAGATGGAGTCATCTGGGGATTCGCTTTGTTTATGTTTTTTTCATCCGACCCTTTGTAGGAAAATAAAATAAATCCGTTTTCATCCACTTCAGTAGGTACATCATTTTCTTCTAAAATACGAGTATATTCAACATCTACATCATAATGAATTGTCATGGCATAAGTCATGTTCCGTAATCGGGCTTCATTTGGAAACATATAGTGACTATTTTTTGGATCATGAATGATGGGTTTACCATAATAAACACGAGAACCATCTTTTCCACCGAAGTATAAATCACATTTTGTTCGAAAGTCCCCTAATTCTTCATCCATATTTAGGCGTATTTTAAGAGGATTCATGTCTTTTAAAATTTGTGAAATATCTTCTTCTACAAATTGATTGTAAGAATCGATATGATGTCTTACTAAAGCTTGGGGATTTTCCTTGAAATAAATGTCAATTAAATTCCAAATGGTATGTTCATCCATTTTTGTAATGTAATATTGTATAGTAATAAAACATATTTAATCTTTTTGTCTTAAAAAATAAAAAATGGTGAATAGGTATACTGTAAACTAAAATTATATATTATGAACTTTACAATGGAGTATTTATTTGGACCTTTAGAAAAGTCTAATTATTGTAATTTCTTTTTAGCAATCGCGATTTTTATGTTTGTATGTTTTGTACTATCAATTATTGTATTTCTATACGGACTACGAAAGGATACCGGGCTTGTATTTTTCATTAATTCTGTTATAGTCATGTTACTGTATTTCTTGTTGTATTTTCAGTCCCGCTTGATGTATTCAGTATGTTTAGGAAGTATGGAACGTTAACATTTCACGTACCGAGATACTGGAGAACAAATACCAATATGATAATAAATACTTGCTTTATTGAAGCGTTTATTACATTCACGGCATATGTATTGTTTCCGATAAAATGGATCTGGGTCATATTTAATGAGATGTTTCGCGATTTTCATATGTTTTCGTACAAAATGGCAAATTAGAGATGATTTTGCCTTAAATTTGTAATTACAATTATCGTAATCACAAATATGAATTGCGTCTGTATGATGATTTTTTTCATGTTGCTGTAGCATAGATTTTACTGGAAATTCTTCATTACATGTTTTACAAACATACCCATTATGTTTACGATGTTTGATTGCGTAATGCATAGACATGGTAGATTGTTTCGTACAATAGAAATCACAAGAATCACAAAAGTAGGTATTTTTATTTCCCAATTCCGGTTTACGTGTATATTTCGGTTTGTGAACCTTGCACACGTTTTCATTTTCATTATCACAATAATCTTGGTCATGATCATCATCTGATACTGTATCATAGTGTGCTTGATGTGGACTCTGATTCTGATTATCATAATCAGAATCATCGCTTAAATCTACTAAATTGTTTCCCCAAGTTGCCTCCATTGTTTTTATCAAATTTAGGTATTTTAATAAAAAATAATTGATAAAAAATGAAAAAATGAAAAAAATGAAAAAATGATAACTTTAGCATATTTCAATTTTTAGAAGAATGTAATCCACCAGGGGGATTACAGGGGGATTACATCCCCCTTACCCCCTGGCTCCGCCGATTGCTATTACAATTGAAATAAATTGAAATAAATTAAAATAAATTGAAATGATTTCAAATGATTCCACTAGGGGGATTTCATCCCCCTTACCCCCTGGCTCCGCCCATTGCTATTACAATTGAAATAAATTAAAATAAATTGAAATGATTCCACTAGGGGGATTACATCCCCCTTACCCCGTGGCTCCGCGTTTTGCTATTCATATGGGCTCGCTTCGCTCGCCCTTCGTGGAACGGAGGGGTTTAGGGGAACCTT
>MDTG01031610.1_pt1 | contig 12578 bp, 12 predicted proteins | sample 811421 | NCBI WGS metagenome assembly MDTG01 (sample SAMN05326645, study PRJNA326480) | marine metagenome | isolation source: seawater | place: Pacific Ocean: South East | collected 2011 | reverse complement strand
TTACCGACCCGGACGCCGTTAAGTTCGATGTATTGACCTATGATGAAGTTCTCGACAAAAAACTCGGTGTGATGGATTTGACCGCGATTTGTCTTGTCCGCGACCACGATATGCCGGTGAGGGTTTTCAATATGGCGCAACGAGGTGCTCTATTGAGTATTGTCCGAGGCGGGGACGAGGGAACCTTGATTCAAGCTTAAGCAAGCGGCGAGCAGAGCACACTCGAGGACATCAAATGATTGACGATATCAAACAAGAGACAGAAGAGCGGATGGGCAAAGCCCTCGAGGCGCTGTCGCACAACTTCAATAAGATTCGCACCGGGCGGGCTCATCCCAGCCTCCTCGATAGTATCCGCGTAGAGTATTACGGTGCTGAAACACCGCTGAATCAGCTCGCCAACATCAATATCGAAGACGCGAGAACTTTAAGCGTCATTGCGTTCGACAAGGCGATTACCCCAGACATCGAGCGAGCGATCATGAAGTCAGATCTTGGTCTGAATCCGGCCACCGCAGGAGAGGTGATCCGCATCCCGATGCCGGTGCTTACTGAGGAGACACGCAAGGGCTACATCAAGCAGGCTCGCGCGGAGGCTGAATCGGCACGCGTTTCAGTGCGCAATGCGCGGCGGGATGGACTTGGGATGCTCAAGGAACTGCTCAAGGAGAAGGAGATCTCTGAAGATGAAGAGCGGCGTGGGCAGGATGTCATTCAGAAACTAACAGATGATTTCGTCGCGAAGGTTGAGAAAGCGCTGAGCGAAAAAGAAACCGACTTAATGGCGATCTGAAGCCGCAGGTACCTCTCCTTTGCAAGCATCCGACATTCAGCTCAGAAGCATCCCAAGGCACCTCGCCATTATCATGGATGGCAACAATCGTTGGGCACGAAGAGAGGGCCATTCAGGGGTTGCCGGGCACCGTGCAGGTGCTGAGGTGGTCCGTGAAATCGTGTCCGCGTGCGAGTCGAGGGGGATCCGCTACCTGACCCTGTTTGCCTTTTCCAGTGAGAACTGGGGTCGTCCGCGAACTGAGGTGCGAGCGCTACTCGCTTTGTTGTCGCGGTATCTTCGGAACGAGGTCACCAAGCTGGTGAGAGATGGCATTCAACTGCGCGTGATTGGTCGACGGGACCGCTTCAGCCTCAGATTGCAGAGGCTTATTGAACAGGCGGAGGCGGCTACGGTAGCGGGTGACCGAGCGATCCTCACCCTTGCGCTAGATTACGGCGGTCGATGGGATGTAACAGAGGTCACCCGCTCCATTGCCCGTGATGTCGCAGCTGGTGTCTTGAATCCTTGCGATATTCACGATGACACCATATCCGAGCGGTTGGCGACCAACGGACTACCCGATCCCGACTTGTGCATTCGTACCGCTGGAGAGACGCGCATTAGCAACTTTTTGCTTTGGCAGTTCGCTTATGCAGAGTTCTGGTTTACTGAGGTGCTGTGGCCCGATTTCGACGAGACCGTTCTGGATCTCGCGCTGGCAGACTACGCGGTGAGGGAGCGTCGATTCGGTATCCGGCCTCTCTTTCGTCAGTAATCGGTGAGATGCTCCGCCAGAGGATAATCACTGGACTGATACTGGCCGCAGCGCTATTGGCCACTCTCGCCTATGCTACCCACCCCCTGCAGGCGCTGCTCTTTGCGCTGGTTGCCGCGGCCGGCGCTTGGGAGTGGGCCGGGCTAGTCGGCGCCAAGAATGCAGCTCAAAGGGGGGCGTTCGCTGTAGTCGTGCCCTTGCTTTGTTTTCTGCTGTGGCAGCGAATTGGCCTGGCCGACCAGCAACCTGCCATTGAGGCTCAGCCTTGGTTGGCGGTGAGTGCTTTTTTTTGGTCAGCCATGCTGTTGGCTCTGAAATACTATCCCTCTGGCAGCTGGTTGTTGAAACAAACCTGGGTGCGCGCTGTGATGGGGTGGCTGATCCTCTCGGGCACTTGGTTGGCAGTGGCCGTCTGTTTGACCTTAGGCAATGGTCCAATGGTGATGCTGGTGATGATCCTGACGGTCGCAGCGGCAGATATTGGCGCATATTTTGTGGGTCGAAGGTTCGGTCGCCATGCATTGGCGAAGGAGATTAGCCCTGGCAAGACCTGGGAGGGATTTTGGGGCGGAATGCTGGCAGTCACCGCGCTCACCTTTGTGGTATGGCAAAGTTTGCCCCCAGCCTACCTTCACCTCGGTTTCGGATCGATACTGGCGCTGGGTTTAGCGACAGCCGGTGCCTCCGTCGTCGGTGACCTCACCGTGAGTCTGCTCAAGCGAGAGATGGGTATGAAGGACACCGGGTCGTGGCTTCCTGGCCATGGTGGTGTATTGGACCGCCTCGACAGTATTTGTGGCGCTGCACCCATCTTTGCCCTCGGGCTCCTGTTGGTGGGGTATTGATCGATGCCGGGTGTGGCGGTCTTGGGTGCAACGGGCTCTATCGGGCAGTCTACGCTCGATGTGATGCAACGCCACCCTGAGCATTACCGGGCGGTCGTCGTCTCGGCGAATCGTTCAGTCGATGACATGGCATCGATATGCCGGATTCACAAGCCCACGCATGCGGTCATGGGAGAGCCTGAATCAGCCTCGGCGCTGCAGGATCGGTTGGCGGATCTGCCTCAGGTGGCGGTATCCGCAGGTGCCGACGCGCTTGACGAGTTGGTTGCATCGCCTGAAATCGACACTGTCGTGGCGGGAATTGTGGGTTTCGCGGGGCTCAGGCCTACTTTGAGCGCGGCTCGAGCTGGCAAGACTATTTTGTTGGCAAACAAGGAAGCCTTGGTGAGTGCGGGCGCTTTATTCATGGAGACCGTCAAGCGGGGCGGCGCGACGCTATTACCTGTGGACAGCGAGCACAATGCGATGCACCAGTGCCTGCCAATTGATGCGTTTGGCAGGCCTGATATGACCAACGTGGAAAAAATTATTTTAACAGCATCCGGGGGGCCGTTCCGCGGGCGAGCCCGCGAGTCTCTTCACTCGGTCACACCTGACGAGGCCTGCGCCCACCCCAACTGGTCCATGGGTGCCAAAATATCGGTTGATTCGGCGACGTTGGCGAATAAGGGTCTCGAATTAGCCGAAGCCTGCTGGTTGTTTGCCAGCACGCCCGACCAAATAGAGATAGTTGTGCACCCGCAAAGTATTGTGCATTCAATGATTCGCTATCAGGACGGATCTGTTTTGGCTCAATTGGGTCAGCCTGACATGCGCACGCCGATAGCCTATGGTTTGGCCTGGCCGGAGCGAATCGATGCTGGGGTTGAGCCCCTCGATATTGTCGCCGCGCATCGCCTGGACTTCGAAGCGCCGGATCTGGATGCGTTTCCCTGTCTGGCGCTGGCGCAGTGGGCTATTTCTCAACCCGGTGGAATGTGCGCGTTCAGCGCAGCCAATGAGGTCGCCGTAGCGGCTTTTTTGCAGGGGGAAATCCGTTTTACCGATATTGATCAAGTCATTGACCTGACGCTAAAACAGGTCGAATTGTCGGAACCAGCGAGTCTGGATGCGGTCCAAGCACTCGACGAGACGGCACGCGAGGTGGCGAGGAGCCATGCCACTTGTCTTTCCTCTGCGCATGATAAATAGGGTCCCTGGATGATTGATACCTTGCAAACCATTTTCGTCGCGCTTTTCACCTTCGCTACCGTGGTCGCCGTGCATGAGTATGGACACTTCTGGGTGGCGAGGCGCGCGGGTGTCAAAGTGCTGCGGTTTTCGATCGGTTTTGGAAAGCCGCTATTGAATTGGCGCGGTAAGGACAGCACTGAATATGTGATCGCTGCGATACCGCTGGGCGGTTATGTGCGGATGGCAGATGAGCGCGATGGTGACATTGCCGCGGTTGATCTCCCGCGGGCCTTTAACCGGCAATCGGTCGGCAAGCGCAGCGCCGTGGCGGCCGCGGGCCCGGCGGCAAATTTTCTGCTGGCGATATTGGTTCTTTGGGGCCTGTTCCTGCGTGGTGAGATTGGTGTCATACCTGAGATTGCCTCAGTTGCGCCGGGGTCTATCGCTGAGCAGGCGGGATTAGAGCCCGGCCAAGAAATCAGGGAGATTGACGCGCGTAAGACACCCACCGTCGCCGCTGTCAATTTCGCGTTATTGGAGCGGTTGGGAGACACGGGTGCCCTGAGTTTGGCTGTGAGTCGGACGGGTTCTGATGCGCTAATTCGATCTGAGGTTGCTATCGATAAATGGTTGAAGGGTGCCGAGCAGCCGGACTTGCTAGCGGCATTAGGAGTCACCATTCGCACACCACCCGTGGTCCCCCGAGTGGGGGGCTTGACCGAGGGGGGAGTCGCGCGGAGCGCGGGCTTTCAGGTTGGCGACCTCATACTCAAGGCAGACGGCACTCAGTTGCCATTGTGGATAGACTGGGTCAATTATGTGAGATCACGCCCTGACCAAAGCATTGAGGTCTGGGTTGAGCGTGCCGGTGCCCGACAAAACATCGTTGTCACGCCGGCCTCGGTCATAGCTGAGGATATACGGATCGGATCCGTTGGTATGTCAGTTGCGCTCCCGGCCATTCCCGCCTCCCAGCAACGTCGCTTTGACCGCGGCCCATTGGACGCGTTGTCAGCGTCGCTGAATCGGACCAAGGATTTGGTCATGTTTACTTTCAAATCGATCGCGCGCATGTTGCAGGGCCTGATCTCGCCCAGCAATCTGTCAGGGCCTATAACGATTGCTCAGTTGGCGGCGTCCACCGCTGAAGCTGGCTGGGTTGCTTGGCTAGGTTTCCTCGCTTTGTTGAGCGTTTCACTGGGCGCCTTGAACCTACTCCCCATCCCTGTACTCGATGGCGGGCATCTGGTTTTTTACGGGCTTGAGGCGGTGATGGGCAAGCCGTTACCAGAGAAAGTGCAGCTGGCGAGCTATCAAATGGGCGTGGTCTTGGTGCTCAGCATTATGGTGTTTGCCCTGTATAATGATTTTGCAAAGTTGTGATCGCACTCGAGGGCCAAGCATTCCACATTGGATTAGGTATCAAGCACACCCCCTGTGCTGGTTGTCTACCTGCGTTGACGAATGAACGAGCAAAAATAAAGACGACGGTATGCGCTTAGAACATCAATACAGGCACGGAGGAACCCGCCTCGGGCTCGCTATGGCAGTTGTTTTGTGCCTGAGCATATTCCAGCCTGCCAGCGCCCAGACCGAACCATTTGTGATTCAGGACATCCGGATCGAGGGCCTACAGCGCATCTCACCGGGCAGTGTCTTTGCCGCATTGCCAGTGGGTGTCGGCGATACAATAGACACTCTCGCAGTGCGTGCGGCGGCAAAAAGTTTATTCGCCTCTGGCAATTTCGATGATATTTCCATCGCGCGCGATGGCGGGGTGCTTGTTGTTGTAGTGGCAGAGCGGCCCAGTATCAGTGAAATCACGATCGATGGAAACAAGGCCATCGAGACCGAGGCGCTGCTCGACGGACTCAAGGGGGCCGGCCTGGCTGTGGGTCAGGTATTCCAGCGCTCTACCTTGGAGGGAATGCAGCTCGAGTTGCTACGGCAGTATGTTCTGCAAGGGCGCTATGATGCGACGATCGATTCTGAGGTGATTGCAGAGCCTCGGAATCGTGTGTCGATTGCCATCGACGTAAATGAAGGAACGGTAGCGACCATTCAGCACATCAACGTCGTGGGTAATACTGTTTTCTCCGATGAGGACCTGCTGGAGCTTTTCGAACTGAAGACCGGGGGCTGGTTCTCTTTTTTCACCAGTGACAACAAGTACTCCAAAGAAAAGCTTACCTCTGATCTTGAGACGCTGTCTTCTTATTATCTCGACAGGGGCTTTCTGCAGTTCAATATTGACTCCACTCAGGTAGCTGTATCGCCTGACAAGGAGGAAGTCTATATCACTGCCAACGTCACAGAGGGCGAAAAATTTACCGTCAGTGAGGTGGGGCTCAGTGGTGATTTGGTGCTTCCTGAGGAAGATCTCAACCGCTTTCTGATCGTGCAACCGGAACAGGTGTATTCTCAGCAGTTGGTGACGGCGACTGAAGATTATTTAACCAGAAGGCTTGGGAACGAGGGCTACAACTTCGCCAAAGTCACTGGCATGCCTGAAATCGATGAGGGCAACAATACGGTTGTGATGAAGTTCTTCATTGACCCCGGTAAACGGACCTATGTAAGGCGCATCGACTTCGCCGGCAATATGAACACCATTGATGACGTGCTCAGGCGCGAGATGCGCCAGATGGAGTCTGCTCCCGCCTCTTCAGCGGCAATCGAGCAGTCGCGTATCCGGCTGGAGCGCCTCGGATTTTTCAAGACCGCGGCGGTTGAAACCACTGAAGTAGCAGGATCCGACGATTTGATTGATGTTGATTTCAACGTGGAGGAGCAGTCATTTGGCTCTATCGGCGGTAGCTTGGGATATGCCCAAGATGCGGGCCTCATACTGGGGTTGAACCTCCAGCAGAATAATTTTCTGGGTACTGGTAAAAGAGTTGGTGTTTCCCTCAATTCGTCCCGTTTTCAGGACGTGATTAGTTTTAATTACACCAACCCTTATTATACCGAGGACGGCGTGAGTCGTGGTTTCAGCGTCTTCTACCGAAAGACCGATCTGTCCAAGATCAATGTAGCCAGCTACACCACCGACACCTGGGGCGGCAGCGTTAATTTCGGGTATCCCATCAGCGAGACGCAACGCCTTGGCTTCTCTGTAGGCGTAACAGATACCAAAATTACCTCCGGCCAATACGCCGTTCAAGAAATCTCCTCGAGCCCCAAATTGACGCCCGAGATCCAGTACTGGTTCTACTCGACGCTCCAGCCCGATGGTACCTATGCCGCGGCAGAGGTATTACAACCCATTGACACTTTGCCTCCATCCGCTCTCACACCTGTCAATAACGATGGATTTCTGGACCTGAATGGGAATCAGTTTCTAAATTGGACGCTGACTGGCAGTTGGATTCAGTCTACGTTGAATAGAGGACAGTTAGCGACCCGCGGAGCTTCGCAGTCTGTATCACTGGAGGTGGCTGTTCCACTTTCTGACCTAGAGTTCTACAAACTCAACTATCGTGGTGAAATATACTTCCCTCTATTTGGCGAGTTCACCCTGCATCTTCGAGGTGAGTTGGGCTATGGAGACGGTTACGGAGAAGCAAGCGAACTGCCCTTCTATGAGCACTTTTTTGCCGGCGGGTTTGGGTCTGTGCGCGGGTACGAAGTCAACACTTTGGGCCCACGCGCTACCCCACCTTCTGTTTACAGTACCAATACAGCTGTCACAGGCGTTGACGAAAATGGCTTACCTACGCAGTATGGAGGAGAGGATGGCCGTGGATTTGGCTACAGCGTCGACCCTGTCACGGGTAAAATTCCAGTTCAAGAGTTCTACTCTCGGCCCAATCCGTTTGGCGGTAATGTGTTGATAGAAGGCAGCGCAGAGATTCTTTTTCCAATGCCGTTTATTAAGGATCGAAGCTCCCTTAGATCGGCCTTGTTCTTAGATGTGGGCAATGTTTTCAACACAAATTGCCGTGAAAATCAGGTGAATTGTTTTGGCGTAGATTCTGGCGAATTACGGTACTCTGTAGGTATCGGGGTTACGTGGCTCTCGGGTTTCGGTCCGCTGACGTTTAGTTTGGCGAAGCCACTGAATGCCAGTCCTATTGATGAGCGAGAAGTCTTCCAGTTTACGCTGGGTCGTGGCTTCTGATTCGGGTTAAGACAAGAAAATGGAGAATGTTCAATGAACGCACGTGTTTGGCTGGCAGGCCTGTTGGTGGGGCTTATGCCGGCGCTCGCTACAGCCCAGCAGGATAAAATAGCGGTGGTAAATCTACAGCAGGCCATCCTGCAAACAGACGCGGCGCAGCAGAGACTGCAGGAGGTCGAAGATGGCGAGGATTTTGCGGCTGACAAGGCTCAGTTCGAGACTTTGCGTTCCGAACTAGAGCAGTTGGCGAAAGACTTTCAGCGAGATCAAGCGGCCATGAGCGAGGAAGATCAGGTCGCAGCGAGACAAAAAATGGCGAGCAAACAATCTGACATGGAATATGTCTACAAAAAGCTGGAAGCACTCAACCGGCAGACGGCAGAGAAAGTGATGCAAGAGCTCGCACCGCAGGCACAGGAAGTACTGCGAGAGGTGATAGCTGCGGACCAGATTGGACTTTTGTTGCGAGCGGAAACCGTTATTCACTCCTCGATAGCTTTTGATATCACTGCGAAAGTAACGGACAAAATGAACCAGTTAGGCACAGAGTAAGAATCATGCTTACCCTCGGGGAACTCGCCAGTCGTCTGGAGCTAGAGTTTCTCGGGGACTCAACGATGCCGATAAAGGGTATTGCGGCACTGGATGCCGCAGGCCCCGAGCAACTGAGTTTTGTGTCGGAAAAAAAACATCTGGGGCGGGTGGACGGCACCGCAGCGGGCGCGCTGATTTTGCATCCTGACTGGGTTAATCGTTGGCCAGGGGGGGCACTGCTAAGTCCAGAACCTTATGTTACCTACGCCCATGCGAGCCGAATTTTCGATAACCATCCCGCCGCGTCGTGTCGGGTGCACGAGACAGCGGCGATAGCGGAGAGTGTGCAGCTGGGTGAGGGCGTTACCGTGGATGCCTGGGCCTGCGTCGAGTCAGGCGTTGTGTTGGGTGACCGTGTCTGGATTGGTGCGGGGGCCTACGTGGGGCAAGGCACGAAAATCGGAGATGACACCGAGGTCAAACCCGGTGCGGTGATTTGCCACCATGTTGACATAGGTCGGCGCTGCACGATCCACCCTAATGCGACGATCGGTGCAGACGGCTTTGGCTTTGCTCCTAGCTCTCAGGGCTGGATAAAGATCGAGCAGCTTGCGTCTGTCATTTTAGGCGATGATGTTCAGATCGGCGCTAACTCGGCTGTCGACAGGGGAGCGCTTGAGGATACCGTCATTGAGGACGGGGCGATCATTGATAATTTGGTCCAGATTGGACATGGAGCGCGCGTCGGGGCCCAAACGGCGATCGTTGCTCAGACTGGTATCTCCGGTGGTACCCAGATTGGGGCTCGGTGTGTCCTTGCCGGGCAAGCTGGGATTGCGGGCCATCTGACAATCACTGACGATGTGCATGTTGGCGGGCAGGGTCGCGTCGCAAGCTCGATAACAGAGCCCGGACATTACAGTTCTGGCACACCGATACAGCCGCTGAGGGCATGGCTCAGGAGCGCCTCACGATTCACTGAATTAGATCAGCTGGCAAAGCGCATTGCGGCGCTCGAAAAAGCGGCGGGAGCTGCGCACCAAGAGGACGACAAGGCGTGATACTGGATATTGAAGAGATTCGAAATCGGCTCCCGCATAGATACCCGTTTCTTTTGGTCGACAGAGTGGTTTCGATTGAGCCGGGTGAGCGGATCTTAGCATTCAAGAATCTGAGCATTAACGAGCCCTTTTTTGACGGCCACTTTCCAGGGAAGCCCGTTTTCCCCGGCGTACTTTTGTTAGAGGCAATGGCGCAGGCTGCCGGTATCCTCGGTTTTGTGACCATGGACAAGACTCCGGCCGACGGCTCCATCTACTACTTCGTCGGCGCGGATAATTTGCGCTTTAAACGCCCCTGTGTGCCGGGCGATCAAGTCATGCTCCACGCTAGTATCGTGAGTGAGCGGCGAGGTATTTGGAAGTTCGAGGTCGAGTCCCGGGTCGACGATGAGCTTGCTGCCTCGGGCACGATATTGTGTGCAAATCGGTGAGTCGTGATTCACGAGTCCGCCATCGTTGACCCCTCCGCTCGTCTCCATGAATCAGTGCAGGTGGGCCCTTGGACCTTGATTGGACCCGGAGTTGAGATTGGCGAAGGTACCAAGATCGAGTCGCACGTGGTGGTCAAAGGCCCTACTCGAATCGGCGCCAGAAATCACATCTACCAGTTCTCTACAGTGGGGGAGTCTACACCCGACCTGAAATATCGTGATGAACCTACGGAGCTTCATATCGGCGACGATAACGTCATCCGTGAAAACGTGACCATTCATCGCGGCACGGTCCAGGATCGATCTCTGACGGCGATTGGCGACCGCAACTTGCTGATGGCTTATGTTCACGTAGGTCACGACAGTATCGTCGGGAACGATACAATATTGGTGAACAATACAGCCCTCGCGGGGCACGTTGAAATCGGCGACTGGGCAATACTCTCTGGTTACACGCTCGTCCATCAGTTTTGCAAAATTGGTCCTCACAGCTTCAGCGGTATGGGCACTTCCATTGGTAAGGACGTGCCGGCTTACGTCACCGTCGCAGGCAGTCCCGCTGAGGCTAAAACGATCAATGCCGAGGGATTGCGTCGGCGCGGCTTTGACATTGCCGAAATTGGAGAATTGCGAAGGGCTTTCAAGGTGCTTTACCGTCAGGGGCTAACGCTTGATGCTGCGGTTGAGCGCTTACAAAACATGGCGGTTGAGACCCCCAGCATTCAGACGCTGATCGATTCCTTGAAACATTCACAGCGAGGCATCGTTCGTTAGTGTTATCCGGTTCCCTTCGGCTGGGGCTGTGTGCCGGTGAGCCCTCTGGCGATATTCTAGCCGGCGCGATACTAAGGTCCTGGCGGTTGCAGACACCGGCATTAGAGATATCAGGGATTGGTGGCGAACAGTCGATCCGTGCCGGATTAGAATCCTGCGCACCCATGGAACGCTTATCGGTTATGGGATTAGTCGAGCCTCTTAAGCGGTTACCTGAACTGCTTTCAATCCGCAGAGAACTGATCGCACAGCAAATAGCGCGTCGCCCAAACCTATTCATCGGGGTGGACAGTCCAGATTTCAATTTACCTGTTGAACGGAGACTCAAGGCGTCGGGTATACCCACGGCTCACCTCGTCAGCCCCTCGATTTGGGCATGGCGACAAGGTCGAATTCGAGGCATCCGAAAAGCCGTCGACAAGATGCTGTGTCTGTTCCCTTTCGAGGTAGACCGCTACCACCAGGCAGGTATTGATGCGGTCTGCGTGGGGCACCCGTTTGCGGATGAACTCGCCATGCTGCCTCCGGCCGCGCAGTGCAGGGAAACGTTTGGGCTATCAGAGCATGGGACGGTGCTTGGCGTATTGCCCGGGAGCCGTGAGAGCGAGATCCGCTACCTCATGCCGATCTTTATCGAAGCAATAGAGATACTGCATCGACGAGCTCCGGAGCTTCAGTTCTTGGTCCCTGCGGCTAACCATGATCGCCACGCACAAATTCTGGAGATGCTTCAAGGCCAGGACGTTCCCATCAAAGTGGTCCTAGGAAAAGGACGAGAGGCCATGCACTGCAGTGATGCGTTACTAATTGCCTCGGGCACCGCCACCCTTGAGGCATTGTTTCTGAAAAAACCTATGGTGATTTCTTACCGGATGGCGGCTGCGTCATGGATGCTCTTGTCTCGACTGGTGAAAACGCCCTTCGTGGGATTGCCTAATATTCTGGCTTGCGAGGCTGTGGCACCGGAGATTCTCCAGCAAGACGCCACGGCCCCGCGACTGGCGGACGAGGTGATGCACGTGCTCGATCAAGACGGCGCGGCTCAGGTGGCCCGATTTCACGACTTGGCAGGTCAGATCGGGGGTGACTTTGCCCGTCGCAGCGTCGAGGCGCTGTCTCCATTGGCCGAGCGTTAATGCAGACTCCTGATCTGTTTGAGGATAACAGCACAGCGCTCGTTGCCGGCGTCGACGAGGTAGGGCGTGGTCCGCTTGCCGGCGATGTAATCGCTGCTGCCGTGATTCTGAACGGCGCCGTACCCAGCGGTGTCACCGACTCGAAAGCGTTATCTGCGGATCGCCGGGAGGCACTCGCAGAAGGAATTCGAGAGACCGCTTTGTGCTGGTCGGTTGGCAGGGCGTCAGTCGCGGAAATAGACGAACTGAATATTCTCGAGGCGTCCTTGTTAGCGATGCGTCGTGCGGTGGAGAGTCTAAGTATTCAACCTACCCTCGTTCTGGTAGATGGAAATCGACTGCCTCGCTGGCCATATGAAGCCAAGGCCATAGTAAAGGGCGACCTGAGGGAACCCGTGATTGGCGCTGCGTCCATTCTTGCGAAAGTGACGCGTGATGCCGAGATGCTGGCGCTTCACCATACGTATCCCGGGTATGGTTTTGATCAGCATAAGGGGTATCCGACCCAGGCACATCTGTCGGCCTTGCAGGCCCTTGGGATCTCTCCCGTGCACCGCAGAAGCTTCGGGCCCGTGAAACGCTTGCTGGCAGACCCCGAGGTGGGATAGCGTTCAAGTCATGACCTCGTTTGTTCACCTCCGACTACACACCGAATTTTCGCTGATTGATGGCTTGCTCCGGGTCCGCCCGGCCCTTGAGCGGGTAGCCGACCTTGGCATGCCGGCAGTGGCAATCACTGACCATCACAATTTCTTTGGTTTGGTGAAGGCATACAAGGCCGCTGCAGATTTGGGTGTGAAGCTCATTGCGGGTGCAGATGTGCACCTTGTGGACCGTTTGGATGAGGCACGTCACCATGAACTTTGCCTACTGGCTCAGAATGAAACTGGGTATCGAAACCTGATGTTGCTTCTGTCGCGGTCCTACCAACAGGGGCAATACCTGGGTCGACCC